>Ga0136655_1000141_pt1 | contig 30983 bp, 28 predicted proteins | sample CPBDNA_2_FD_94863 | JGI IMG/M metagenome (GOLD analysis project Ga0136655, IMG submission 94863) | Freshwater to marine salinity gradient microbial communities from Chesapeake Bay, USA - CPBay_Spr_15_0.8_DNA (version 2) | ecosystem: Environmental > Aquatic > Marine > Coastal | place: USA... | reverse complement strand
CTTGGACAGTAATCGCCCCTTCAATTCCCGTTCGAGGAACGCCATCAGAGCTGATGACTGCGTCGATAACCTGTGGGGCTCCCAGAGTGCGGCCCAATACTTCGACATTGACACGCAGATAGTCCTGACCTGGCTCGGCTGTTGAACAAGCACTCACCCGCTGATTGACCCCCACCCAGTTGGCCGTGGTCCGAACTGTGAATCCAGATTGCACAGTTTCAGTCAATCCAATGGCAACATTGGATGCCCCCACTACACGAAGACTCTCAACGTGTGAGCGCGCAACATTCGCGGCAAGCACCCTGTCCGAATTTTCTCGGACGGTGGCCAACGCCAGGAGAAGAATCGTGATGGTCGCTGCGGAGACTGCAATGAATATTCCTAAGGCCACGATCACTTCAACCAAAGTGAAGCCCCCATCCGAGGAACATGACGCACTCGAGCAGGTGGAATTCGAGCAGGTGGCACGCGTGCGGCAGGTCAAGACTCGGGTCCGCTCAACATCAACCGTCATCGTTTTCACCGCCCACAATCTCGATTCACCGTGCGCCGGCCGGGCACGTCTGAACGTGAGGTCTAACTCATAATGAACAGGCCTCACTGAGAGTTTCGGCCCAAAGCCCCCAATGAGGGCGCGAAAACACTTACTTTTGAGTGCCCACGCCTCATTGACCTCGGTGGATACACTCGGCTTAACAGCAATACAGCCCAGCACCGACGGAAAGGCAACATGAGCTCATTTCTGCGCATGGTCGGTAAAAAGGTTTACCCGTCCACCACCTACCGGAATAACAGCCCAGCCGCACGTTCACTCCAAGTTCGAGCCGGCTTGGTAACCGTCTTTTGTGTGGTCACAGGAGTCCTGGCTGTGGCATATGCCGTCGCCATCGTGTTCAACACCGATATCACCTCGAACAACTCTCCTGATCTGAACGCAACCCAGCTCATCTCAGCCCTGGCTCTTGCCATTTTCAGTGTTTTTCTCCCCCAGGCCATTTTTCGAACCAGAAATGCAGCCAGCACTCGAGAAATTCTTGACAACCCCACGGCGCCCGCCCGCCCGTGGCGCACCACCACAATAACTTTCAGCGCAGTACTCGTCGGGGCAATGCTCGCGGGGCTGCAATTTCAAGCTCCATTAGCCCTAACATTCTTTGGTCTTGCGTTGATGGCAAAGTTGGTTTTCACTAATCGCCGAGCACTGACCACGGATCCCAATGCCCGATTCCATGGACTGGTGGAGGCTTGGACATCCGCGGCTATCGCAATTGCCGCATTTTCGATTGTACGCCCGCTCTCTGCATTAGTCGTAGAACACAATTCAATATGGCCTTTAGTGTTCGCCGCACTCGTAGCCATGTATCTCGGTCTGGCATTCAACGCTGTTGAGCGATGGATAATCTCAGAAAAAGCGCCCTGGGCCTTTGCGCAGGACAGCATTGACACCCGACGTGTTGTGGTAGCCCTGGTCAGTGCACTCATCACATGGACAGTCGTGTTCGCGAGCGATCGTGTGGGCGGCTTTACCGTTGCTGCAAATCAAATTACTCAAAATAGTGTGGGCTTTGGCGTATTTATCGCATTCTGGCTACTCCTGTGGTTCACGTCGATTCGGATGTGGCGATATGAAGCACGCCGAACGTTGCGCATGTGGCGAGAACATCAAGCTGAAATTCTTATTCGCCTGTCACATGGCACGCTCAATGCCGAACTTGCGCGGAAAGCTGCCTTGTCCACCACCGCTCGCTTGGCACTCAGCGTGTTTGCCGCAACTCGCAGCATGGTCATCATGCGAGTCCCTGAAGGAGCCACGGATTCTTGTATTGCTTCGCGGGGCGTGTTTGAGAATTCATCTCCCGCCAAGGCGAAGGACATGGTCATTAGGCCCAATCTCCATATCCCTTTGAATTCGACTCCCAACCAAACGGAGAACAGCAGCATTGTAATTTCCGGTTGGCTTTGGCCCGGCTCATTCATGACGCGTTCGCATCGCTTGGTCAGCGAATTCGCGGCTCTCGCGAACACCGCACTTTTTGTTCCAGCACTTGCCGCACATGAAGAGCCCAAGTCAATTGCATTTGACAGACTTTTTGACTCCATCTATCAGTGGCCTAATCTTGATGCCTTCGAAGAAGCTGTTGAGCGGCTCCAGATTCGAGTTGATTCCGCGCCACAGAGTAGCTCTCTACTCATTGGCTGCTATGCCATTGATGATTTTGGTGCACTTGCCGGCGGAAAATTTGAGCAGGCAGCCCTTGCACAAATTCATCGGCTCATTCAGGGGTATAAAGACTTTGCAGGGCACGATCTATTTGTTGCCTACGAAACCCCAGGCAGAATCTGGCTTGCACTGTCCAGCGGCCCTATCATCAGGACAGGCATTGACCTGCTCAATAGCCTCCAAACACGAATCAATGAGAGCGGCTCCGCTCCGTCGCACAAAGTAGACCTTGAAGTCCATGTCAGTGTCTCCTTTGGCTATTCAGTGCATCAGGTCGACGCAATATCCCTCACGGACTTAATGGCTGCATGCCGAGAAAGACTCAATAAAGACATTTCACTGCGAAACTCATTTGATCCAAGTGAGCTATTACCCATAGATATCAGCCCAGAAGATTTTGCGGCACCAGGACCCGATGCAGTTTCATCGGGCAATGTCCTCGTTGAATTTCGAAATGCGCGCGATGCAGGTGCCAAGAATTTCACATCATGGCTCTACCCCCTAACCGGAAATAGCGGTGACAAAACACACGGAATTTTTGTCGAGCTTGGTTGGGATCACACCGTTGGGCAGTCATCATTCCTAGATCCGCAAAGTTTTATGTCTCTTGTCAATAGACAGGTTGAATTGGCCGCGGACACTGCGCTGCTTGCCTGTGAAAAACTCGCAGGAGTCATCAGTGAATTGGACACCCTGGGTCACTTCAACATCCCTGTAGTGACACGAATGCCATCAATTTTGCTTAATCCAGAGTCGGGTTTATATGCACTCCCCAATATTCTCGGCAGAGCACTTGACAGAAGACAGGCCTCTCGCACGGTGGTTGTGTTGGATTCCATCCCCCGTGGCGCCGGCCAAGCAGTGCGGCTCTTGTGCGACCGAGGGATCAGCGTTGCTGTGACTTCTAGTGCCGCAATCGGTGCTGATCCTGTTGATTTGGATAACTGGCACCGATGGGCAATTATTTTTCCCCCAACACTGGTTAATGGCCACGATGGCCTCGACTCCCTAATTGTTCAACAAACATCACTGGCCATCGCATCAACGGACACACGCCTCATGGCGATTGTGAACGAAATGACAGACCAACAAAGCCTCAGCGAAGGACCCATTAATTGGTTCATCGACCAATCTGTCGGCTACGGGAGCGTAGATCAGGTAATGGAAATTCAGACTTCGAAATCGAGCTGATTATCAGGCAGATTTTTCGCGAGGAGCTCGCTTAGGCGCTTCGCGCGGCACCAATGTCGGGTTCACGCTATTGCGCACGACTTCTTCAGAGATGACAACTTTGGCAACATCGTCGCGGCTCGGTACGTCATACATCACATTGAGCAAAACTTCTTCGAGGATTGCCCGCAATCCCCGAGCTCCCGTGCCCCGCAGAAGTGCTAGGTCAGCGATTTCATCGAGTGCGGAATCGCTAAATTCAAGTTCAACGTTGTCCAATTCGAAAAGTTTTTGGTACTGCTTGATCAGCGCATTTTTGGGCTCCCGGAGGACGGCAACGAGTGCCTCACGATCCAACTTGTTCACTGAAGTGAACACTGGAAGGCGACCAATAAATTCGGGGATCATGCCAAATTTCAGTAGATCCTCCGGCATGACGTGAGAGAACGGATCTGCTGACACATCAGTGGACTCGGTGCGCTCGCCCTCAACAAGATCAAATGTGAACCCGAGGTTTTTCTTGCCCAACCGCTGCTCAACAATTTTGTCGAGACCTGCGAAAGCGCCTCCCACGATAAACAACACGTTCGTGGTGTCGATCTGAATGAATTCCTGGTGGGGATGCTTGCGTCCACCCTGCGGTGGCACAGAAGCAGTCGTGCCCTCGAGAATCTTTAGCAGGGCCTGTTGAACGCCCTCACCGGAAACGTCCCGGGTGATGGATGGGTTTTCACTCTTGCGGGCAACTTTATCGATTTCATCGATATAAATAATTCCCATTTCAGCGCGCTTGGTATCAAACTCAGCGGCCTGAATGAGTTTCAAAAGGATATTTTCAACATCCTCGCCAACGTAGCCAGCCTCGGTCAATGCTGTTGCGTCAGCGATTGCGAACGGGACGTTGAGCAGGCGGGCCAAAGTCTGGGCAAGAAGTGTCTTGCCGGAGCCAGTGGGACCGAGAAGCAAGATATTGGACTTGGCCAACTCAACCGAGTCTTCTTTGCCCTTGTGGTTCGCACCGGCCTGAACGCGCTTGTAGTGGTTGTAGACCGCAACTGATAGGGATTTCTTTGCACTATCTTGACCAATGACGTACTCATCAAGGAATGCGTAAATTTCGCGGGGTTTGGGCAACTCGCCAAAGTCTGAGGTACTGGCCTCGGTCAGTTCCTCTTCGATGATCTCATTACACAGGTCAATGCATTCGTCACAGATATAGACACCAGGGCCAGCAATGAGCTTCTTAACCTGCTTCTGGCTCTTCCCACAGAAAGAACACTTAAGCAGGTCGCCACTTTCACCGATGCGTGCCACGACGCCCCTTTACCCTGATTTTGAACGCTTCCACATGAACCCATGAACCGTACCCCGAAAAAGGACCCAATGACGAGTTATTCACACGGTGGCGCGGGAGAAAGTCTCAATACTTACTCGAGACTCTCTTGGACACACTCGATGCGCAATTACCCCTTGCGCGAAGAGATTACCGAGTCAATGACACCAAAATCCTTGGCCATATCGGCCGTCAGGATCTTGTCTCGCTCAATGTCCTTTTCAATCTGCTCAATAGAACGACCGGTGTGCTTGGACAGAATGCCTTCCATCTCCTTGCGCATCCGAATGATTTCATTGGCTTGGATCTCAATATCTGAGCCCTGGCCACCACCTTCGGTGTAGGGCTGGTGGATCAGGATCCGTGAATGCGGGAGTGCGAAACGCTTGCCGGGTGTTCCAGCCGCCAGCAATACGGCCGCTGCCGATGCTGCCTGACCAAGGCACACGGTCTGCACCTGTGGCTTCACAAACTGCATGGTGTCGTAGATAGCGGTCATCGCGGTGTAGGAGCCACCCGGAGAGTTGATGTAGATCTGGATATCACGATCGGGATCCATTGACTCTAGGGTCAAAAGTTGGGCCATGACATCGTCGGCGGAGGCGTCGTCAATTTGGACACCTAGGAAGATAATGCGCTCTTCGAACAACTTGGTGTAAGGGTTATGAACCCGCTCACCTGTTGCGGTGCGCTCACGAAATTCTGGCAGAATGTAACGGCTTGTTGGTTGCTGCACGTTCATCACTTCTTGTCTCCCTTTGCTGAAGATGTTGGCGGCGCATCAGCGGACGTGCTGTACACGTGGTCGATCAATCCGTAGGTGCGTGCTTCCTCAGAAGTGAACCACCTGTCGCGATCAGAGTCTTTCTCGATCTGCTCCATGGTCTGACCGCTGTGCTCCGCGATCAATTCAGCCATGCGCTTTTTGATGTAAAGCATCTGCTCTGCCTGAATCTTGATATCACTTGCCGTTCCCCCAAGGCCACCTGATGGCTGATGCATCATGATGCGAGTGTTGGGGGTCGCATAGCGTTTTCCAGGTGCCCCAGCGCAGAGCAGGAATTGACCCATGGATGCCGCAAGACCCATGGCAACCGTGGTGACATCGTTGGGGATCAACTGCATGGTGTCGTAGATGACCATGCCCGCGGTGATTGAACCTCCGGGTGAGTTGATGTACAGGCTGATGTCCTTTTCGGGATCCTCAGCAGCGAGCACCTGAAGCTGCTTGGCAATTCTGTTGGAGTTGTCATCCATGACCGGACCCTCAAGCCAAATAATGCGCTCGCGCAGCAGGCGTTCATCGAGCATGTCGCCGAAACCTGTCATGCCGCCACCTGCACGCATGTCAAGACCGAAAGGCTGGTTCACTTCAAATTGCTGACTGGACACCGAGTCTCCTCGCGTTGGGTAATTCCGCCTTCTGGTTGACGCGGAATTCGGGTTTGCTCCGTAGTGATGACTGAACTCTAACCCGCACGTGCGGCAAAGACCCGACTAAATGTGTCGAGTTCGCCCATAGCCGAACCGAGGGATCTACTCCCCAGCAGCCAGTGCAGCCATTTCAGCATCGAGTGCGGCCAGGTCGACAACAGTGCCTTCCGTGTCAACGACCTTGGCGCTCTCCAAGACCTTGGCAAGTGCCTTGGCGCGACGGATATCAGCCATGGCCATGGGAACCTGCCCTGCTTCCACCAGAGCCTGAGCAAATGCATCCGGTGCCATGCCGTAGCGCGGTGCCTGCTGCACCAGCCAGGCACTTAATTCACTTTCGCCGACAGTCAGTTCTTCGTCTTCAGCGATCTTGTCAAGGATAAATTGGCTCTTGAGCCCGGTTCGGATCTCTGTTTCAACTTCAGCGCGATGCTCTTCGCCTGAATCGTGACCGTCTTGGAAGTGCGCTTCGATTTCAGCGGCAATCACACCTTCGGGCAGCGGAATGTCGACCTGCTCAAGAAGGACATCGTGAATTTTATTGCGGGCTTCATTGCCCTGCTCAATTTTCTTCAACCGTCCAAGACGGTTATCAATGTCAGCGCGCAGTTCCTCAACCGTGTCAAACTCTGAGGCCATGCTGACAAAATCTGCATCGAGTTCAGGAAGCTCACGTTCGCGCACCGCAACAACCTCAACGGTGACGGTCAACGGGATTCCTGACCAGTCGCCATTTTGAGGAGTGAATTCAAATGTGCGTGACTCGCCCTTGGCTGCGCCGCGAACAGCGTCATCAAAACCAGGCAGCATCCCTTCGGTGCCCAACTCGTAAGACATGGCGGAAGCGGACAGGTCCTCGACTTCTTCGCCTGTCTCCGTCGCACCCGAAATATTGACCAGTAGGACATCGCCATCGATACTCGCACGATCAATTTCTTTGAGGTTGGCAAAACGGCCACGGAGCCCATCAATTTGCTCATCAATATCAGCAGCCGACATTGCAACAGGCTCAACCTCAACGGTCAATGAATCAAATGCTGGCAATTCGAATTCGGGGCGCACATCTACTTCAGCGGTGAAAGCCAACTTGTCGCCGTCAGCGATCTCGGTGACCTCAACTTCTGGCTGACCGATTGGGCGGATTTTGTTCTCACGAATAATGTCGTCGTAAACCTTGGGCAGGGCATCGTTGATGGCTTCATCGAGCACAGCTGCCCGACCAACCCGCTGCTCAACAACCCGGGCAGGAACTTTGCCTTTGCGGAACCCAGGAATGTTGATCTGCTTGCCAATCTTGATCAGCGCTGCGTCAACACTGGGCTGGAGGTCTTCAAAGGGAACCTCAACGACCATTTTGATGCGGGTTGGGCTGAGGGTTTCGATTTCGGTTTTCACAAAAACTCCAGATAGTTGATTATTGACATACTGATCATGGTGCAGGGGTATTGCCGGTGAAACTTGTGGTCGGGGCGGGGAGATTCGAACTCCCGGTCTCCTGCTCCCAAAGCAGGCGCGCTAGCCACTACGCTACGCCCCGCGCTGGCCTCGCAGAGTCTAGACGTACGGCATTCTGCCCGTGTAGTGGCATGCAACTTGAACTGCGATCCGGGATTGCATATTCGAATCTCAACGGTCAGGAATGTGAAAAAGAACGCCGATTTTTAATGAACCGAGGGCAATGAGTAGCATTAGCCCGCACCTCGCGGGTGTAGCTCAATGGTAGAGCCCCAGCCTTCCAAGCTGGTCATGCCGGTTCGATCCCGGTCACCCGCTCTCACCCTCGGATTGTGTCTACTCGGACAGCCGCCACCATGTCCAGGACAGGGAACAAACATTTGATGGCAGGCAATTCAGCGCGCAATCGGGCCCAAAATGTGTTCCTATTCTCATATGAAAGTTCCTGGAAGCAGCTCGCAAAACGGTGCACCCGTGGGCCGCAGGGTCGTAATGGGCATGTTGGGTCTGGGTGCACTAGGCGTGGTTTTTGGCCGCCAACTCAATTCCGCGGTGACATCTACGGTAAATGCCACCATTCCTGGTCTTGGTTCGGTGCTTCCCGCAGCCGGTGGCTTTCGAATTTACACGGTGACCAATGGATACCCTGAAATGTCGGAGGCCGATTACACGCTGACAATTTCCGGAGCAGTTTCCAGTCCCATGACTCTTAGTTTCGCTGACTTACAAACACTGCCGCAAACGTCAATGACAAAAGACTTTCAATGCGTCACGGGTTGGAGAGTTGACGATGTCCCTTGGACGGGGGTTCTTTTAAGCGATTTATTGGAGTTAGCAGGTGCTTCTCCCACGGCTACCGCGCTGGCCATTGATTCATTTGATGGCGCCTATACCGAGTCACTCACCATGGAGCAAGCGATGCGGCCTGACATGCTCGTTGCCATGTCGATGTATGGGGAACCGATAACAACGCCGCATGGTGGTCCGGTGCGGCTATACACGGCGCCCATGTATGGATACAAATCTCTCAAGTGGCTTTCGCGCATTGATGTGGTGGATCAAGTAATCCCCGGGTACTGGGAACAGCGGGGCTATGACATTGATGCCTGGATTGGACAATCCAATGGTCGTAACGATGAACCTGTTTAAGAAACTCAGGTAATGGAGACTTCATGTCTATAAAACGGTTCAGCAAAGCGGAGCGCTACACGCATCGCTCCATTGCCGTTCTTATGGGAATTCTGATTGCAACAGCCGCCGCGCTCTATATTCCTGATATCAGCACAGTTATTGGCAACCGCGAATTGGTCAAGACCATTCACTCGTATTCCGGTTTTCTCCTGCCCATACCCATTGTGATAGCGCTTTTTTCACTTGCGTTCCGCCGGGATGCTCAAGAACTCAATCGGTTTCACCCACATGATTGGGCCTGGCTTAAACGGGAAGCAAAACCCGATGTTGTTTCCATTCCCGTAAATAGTCCAACTGACTACGGCAAATTTAACGCGGGGCAAAAACTCAATGCTGCGTTCACTACCGGAGCAATTGCTGTCATGTTTATTACCGGGTCAATGATGTTTTTTAGTTCATTGTTCACCGATGACTTGCGAACCGGTGCCACGTTTGTTCATGACTGGCTAGCCCTAGCCATGGTGATCGTGCTGACAGGGCACACCTACATGGCCTTCAAGGACACTTCAGCGCGCGCTGGCATGCGCACCGGCGAAGTTCCCTATGGTTGGGCTAACCAGCACCACCCTGAGTGGGTATTAGCCGTTACCCAGCCAGAAATCCATCCAGCGGATAAAAATCAAGGTGATGATCAAAACAAAGGTCAAGGAAATGAAGATCCATCTCAGTGAATAAACAACTTCAGAGACAACTCCTGGACTGCCCGAACGGGTAAATCTCCCCTGAGCCGCATTCTCCGCGGTGGTGATCCAGAAAATAAATATCGTTCCAACCCAGGCAACCATGCACCACGGGCATAGCGCCCCAATGACATAAAGACTTTGGAAGGCCAGCCACACAATGAAGGCCATTCCACCGAGTGCACCTAGGTTTAGTCCCAACCACACCCACTTCGGGATTGTGACGCGGGAGACCAACAGAACCGCAAGGGTGATAACCACGGAATAGCTTGTCAGGCCGATCAGCGGATTGGGAAAGCCAAACACTGAAGCCTGCTCCGTGACAATTACAGAGCCGCATGAGAGAACCGGATTGATATTACAACTTGGAATATAATTCGGATCGGACAAAATCTGAATTTTGTCCACCGTCAATTCAAAGGCAGCAATCAGCCCAATGACTCCCCCAAACAGCAGGAGCCACGGAGTAGACGAGTAACGCACGTGCGGCTTCAGGCCCGCTTCAATGCTTTGATCAGGTGTTGTCACGTTTCACATCCCACCATAGGGTCGCAATGGGCCGGGGTTTGGCATCCTGTTCTTGGAGAAGTGCGGCAGCGACTTCGGCGTCTCGATCCTCGGTCAGGCACAGTCTTACTCGCGAATGTTTAATTCGATCAGCCTGAGGCATGTTCACCCGTGCACCCCAAGTTTCGTCGTCCCAGATATCGAGGACAGCGGGAAAACCCATGGCCACCGCAATTGCTTGCAGCAAATAAGGCGTTGGCTCAGTTGGTCGATCAAGATCCCAGAACTTTTTCCAGAGTGCGTTCATGTTGCTCATTGGGTGCGTCATGGGAATCTCAAGAACAACACGCTTTGTTGCATGATCATTGAGTGCCTGAAGGAAGGGCACAATGTCAGCCACGTTGTAGGCCACGTGGTGGCATACAACGACGTCAACCTCAGGAACTAAATCGGCAACGTTGGGCCAATCACCTAAATAGGTGTGGGCGATAACACCGCGTGCTTTCGCAGCATTGGTGAATTCATCGAGCATGCCCTGTTGGTGATCCACGGCAACCAACATGCCTGCAGGCGGAGAAATTGCCATGGATGCGCGGCCGCCGCCCGAGCCGACATCTAGGACCGAACCATTATTGGGAAGGGCCTCGCGGGCCCGCTGGTGGGAAATCGAATCGGGCACTTCATCAGATACGGTGAACATTGCCACGGGATGTGACCACGGAGGCTCCGGTGCCTGGTCCAAGATCTCCGAAGGGATCGCCCAGGATTGTAGGTCCGCTTTCCATTGGTTTGCCAAACGTGTCAAGCGATCGGGGTCGGTCTCGGTAATAGCCACCCCCAAACTCTAACGCCGCTCAGATCCCCAACCCCTGCCGACAGAGTGTCTGAAAAAGTGATAGCTGTCACCGTTAATCTACGTGGGTGACACCACCCGAGTCAGCCGCCCAGCACGCGGGAAACTCCCACCCGCTGGCAGCACTCATTGGTGGGCCCCGGGGAGCGCTCGAGTCCATGCTGCCACCCGTTGCCTTTGTTGTTGTCTATCTCGCAACTAACAGCAATCTGTCAGCCGCGGTCATTACAGCCTTAGTAATCGGGTTTGGACTCGCCGGACTGCGGCTTCGGCGTGGTGAGAAACCCGTTCGCGTGACGGGAGCATTGCTCGTTGTCGTTTTAGCCGCGCTCGTTGCCTACTACACCGGCAGCGCCGCTGCCTACTTTTGGCCGCTCGTCCTTGCCAACATCGCATCAGCCCTGGCATTTGCTTTCTCGATCTTGATTCGCTGGCCACTCCTTGGCGTGATTGTTGGACCAATCACAGGGACGGGGATGCGCTGGCGCAAAGATCCAGATCTATTGCGTGCCTATTCACGCGCTTCATGGCTCTGGGTACTGCTCAACGTGGTTCGCGCAGCCGTTCAAGTCCCCCTCATCCAAGGTGAGGACCTTTGGGCACTGGCTGCAGTCCGCCCGGTTTTTTATCTCATGGTGATCGGCGTTGTCTTGTGGTCCTGGCGCGTGATCAAGAAAGCTCTGCCAGCAGACCATCCCGGAATCCGTTCACCACGCATTCCGGGCGAGGTCCAGAACTAATCTCACTTCTGGCACTGGGGGCACCAAAAAAGATTTCTCCCTAGCATTGAGGTCATCAGAATTTCACTTCCGCAGACGTGACATGGCTGGCCATCCCTGCGGTACACATAAACCTCTCCCCCGTGACGATCTTCACGAGCTTTACGCTTCATGGCGCGTGGTTCATGTTCGGGATACACAGTGTCAATGCGACCGGTCCGGACACCTGCTTTCATGAGCACACACAGGTCTTCCCACACGGCATTAAAAGTTTCATTGGTGAGTGATCTTCCCTGGTCATTCGGGTTGATGTTGTGACGAAACAAGACTTCAGCGCGGTAAATATTGCCCACTCCTGCGAATAACTTCTGATCCATGAGCAGCGCACCGATCGGCGCTGAGCTGGAAAGAACTTTGTCACGAGTGGTGCTGGGGTCATCACGCCTAATGGGGTCGGGCCCAATCCGCTTTCGCACTTCTTTCGATTCCGCGCTCGTGAGCAGCGAACAAGCATTCGGACCTCTCAACTCGGCACAAGCCCCCGGCGTGATAAGTCGAAGCCTGATGAGCCCTTTAGGCTCGGGAGGCGATTCGAGAAACGTCCATTTGCCGTACAGCCCTAGATGCACATGAATCTCACTGGAGTCCGTGAACTTAATAAAAAGGTGCTTGCCGCGGGCCTCAGCCTTGGTTAACACGGAGCCTGTTATTTGCTTAGCGGAATCACTGAATCGACCCTGTGGGCTATCAACGGCAACCTGTTGCCGGCTAAAGAGTCTCGTAATCTCTTTGGCCTGTCGGTGAACAACGTGCCCTTCAGGCACTAACCGGCCATTGCCTTTTCAATGTCAGCGACAAACAGATCAATGTCATTGGGCTTGGTATCCCATGAGCACATCCAGCGCACAAGATCCGGTGCATCCCACGTGTAGAAACGCCACTTGGTTTGGAGTCGCTCAACAACATCAGCCGGCATCCGAGCAAAAACCGCATTGGCATCCACGGTAGAGGCGAGTGTGATGCCTCTGATGCCTTCTACTTTCTCCGCCAAATACTGCGCCATCTCATTGGCGTGCCGTGCACTGCGAAGCCATAGGTCATCGCTGAGCATGGCAATCATTTGCGCTGATGCAAAACGCATCTTGCTGTTGAGCTGCATGAAAGATTTTCTAAAGTACTCGACACCCTGCACAACATCCGGGTTCAGCACGACAATGACTTCACCCATCAGCATCCCATTCTTTGTCCCACCGAAGGAAAGAATGTCAATACCTGCGTTGATGGTCATGTCAGCAACGGAGCAATTCAGCGACACCACTGCGTTTGCCAAACGAGCGCCATCCATGTGAACGCGAAGCCCCAACTCATGTGCGCAATCACTGAGGGCTGTGACTTCCTCGATCGAATAGACAGACCCCAACTCAGTTGATTGCGCGATGGTGATTGCCCCGGGTTGCGCGTAATGCACGAAACCGAAGTCATGCGCTGCCGAACGTATTGCGTCGGGGGTGAGCTTTCCATTGACCTCAGGCACTGTCCAAAGTTTGATTCCTGCGACCTTTTCCGGTGCGCCACCTTCATCCATGTTGACATGGGCCGTCTTTGTGCAAATCACGGCTTCCCACTGTCGAGTGATTGAAGAAAGCGCAACAACATTGGCGCCCGTCCCGTTAAACACGGGGTAAACACCCACCTCTTGTCCAAAGAGTCCAACCATGCGCTCATGGAGTTCCGCGGTGATCAGGTCGTCACCATAGGCAACTTGATGACCTGAGTTCACTCGAACCAATGCTTTGAGAACTTCGGGGTGCACACCTGCATAGTTGTCACTGGCAAACCCTCGCCAGGCCTGTGTCGTGATGGATTCTGATGTGCCTTCTGAGTTACTCATGTGCTGCAGTATTCCCGAGTCGGAATTCGCCAGCGATTCCGAGCCACCCAACGGTATGTAGCCTCCGCCGCGGGCAAAACGACAGGCGCGGCAATCAGAGTCCCCAGGATACGCATCTTGCTTACCTTCAGGATTTGAGAAACAGCGAGAGCTCCCCCGTAAACGTGTTGGTCCGAATCAACGAAAACCACTTCACGAGCACACCGTTCTGCCGTCACCCCTGCAGGTTGAACTGCAAAATCGATTGACTGGGAGGTGACGAACTCGCAGCGAGCACCGACTTTCATCGCAAGTCGCACAGACTTGCGGCAGATACCGCATTGGCCGTCGAATATGCAGGTTCCATGAAAACCTGACGTGGATTTAATCAAAGGATGGACCTTCGGTGCGCGTGCGCTTAAGTTCATAGAACCCTGGAACTGAGGCCACCAGCACAGCTCCATCCCACAAAGTGCCAGCCTGCTCACCCACAGGAATCGGAGTAATCACCGGGCCAAAGAATGAAATCGGGTTGCCATCAGGACCGGGAAGTGAAATCACCGGTGTACCCACATCACTGCCCACCAGGTTGATTCCCCGTGCATGGCTCTCGCGCAGTTGACCATCGAATTCTGTTGAACCTGCAGCGGACTCAAGTTCGGATGGCAAACCCGCCTCAGCTAGCGACTCGGAAATTATCTGGTCGAAGTCTTTGCGCCCTTGCCTGTGAATGCGAGTTCCCAACGCCGTATAAAGGGCATCAAGCACACTCGTACCAAACTGTTCCTGTGCGGCAATGCACACCCGCACGGGACCCCACGCCGTCTTCATGAGTGCTACATATTCTTCAGGGAGATCTTTCCCCTCATTAAGAACCGCCAGGGCCATGACGCTCCATGTGACCTTGACGTCGCGAACTATTTCAACTTCTTTCATCCACCGGGAAGTAATCCATGCCCATGGGCAAAGCGGATCGAACCAGAATTCAACGTCGGTGGCCATGCGGGCATTCTTTCACCCCACGCCCCGAGTTCCAACGTGCGTGCCATGCAAAGATTTGGTCATGAATGACACCCAGGCACTTGATTCCCGCTCCGAGAACATCACACGCGCTGAAGCAGCACTGCGATCGCAATTGATTTCGGTGACCTCCTACGACGTTGTTCTCGATGTCACTTCAACCGGCCCGACCTTCCCCACCGAGACAACAGTGGTGTTTGCCTGCAACGAGCCCGGTGCCTCAACTTGGATAGATCTCATTGCCCCTGAGGTGAATTCAGTGGTCCTCAACGGGACACCCCTCGACGTCAGTTCGGTGGTTAAGGGTGCACGGATTGAATTGCCCAACCTTGAGGCAATGAACACGGCGGTCATCAGCGCCCAAGGAAAGTTCATGAATACAGGCGAAGGGCTGCACCGATTTGTCGACCCCGTGGATAACGAGACCTATCTATACACCCAATTTGAATCTGCTGATGCACGCCGCATGTATGCCTGCTTTGAACAACCAGACTTAAAGGCCACGTTCACATTGACAGTGACAGCTCCGGAGCACTGGAAAGTGATCAGTAACTCCCCCATGGCCCAGGTTGTTGATGGTGGGAACACACAGACATGGTCATTTGAACCAACCCCAACAATTTCGACCTACATCACAGCATTGGTCGCAGGACCCTACTTTGAAGTTCGTGATGAATACTCGGGCCCTTACGGCACCTACCCGCTGGGGATTTTCTGCCGACAGTCACTTTCTCAGTATTTGGATTCAGATGAAATTTTCCAAGTCACAAAACAAGGTTTCGCATTCTTCGAAGACCAATTCAAGGTGGGCTATCCATTTGCCAAGTATGACCAGCTTTTTGTCCCTGAATTCAATGCGGGCGCAATGGAAAATGCTGGGTGTGTCACTTTCCTCGAAGACCTGATCTTTCGCAGTCGCGTGACGATCGCCGCATATGAACAACGCGCCAACACAATTCTTCATGAACTTGCCCACATGTGGTTTGGCAACTTGGTCACCATGAGTTGGTGGGATGATCTCTGGCTCAACGAGTCATTCGCGGAGTGGGCCGCCCACCATGCCAATGTGCACGCTACTCGTTACAACGACGCGTGGACAACGTTTGCAAACTTGCGCAAAGCGTGGGCATACCGTCAAGACCAACTGCCATCAACACACCCAATTGCGGCTGACATGTATGACCTCGATGCCGTTCGAGTCAATTTCGATGGAATCACCTATGCCAAGGGTGCTTCAGCATTGCGCCAACTCGTAGCGTGGGTGGGTGAGCCCGAATTCATGGCTGGCATTGGCGTGTACTTCAACAAGCATGCCTGGGGCAATACCCAACTCAGTGATCTATTGACCGAACTTGAAGCTACCAGCGGTCGCGATCTTTCAGATTGGACCCGCCAATGGTTGCAAACAAGTGGTGTGAACTTGCTGCGCCCACTGGTTGAAGTCGATAGCCATGGCAATTACACCAGGGTCGCAATTGAGCAAGAACCACCGAGCGCCCCTGAAGGCGTTGAGCAGACTCTGCGGTCCCACCGCGTTGGCTTGGGCCTTTATGACCTGCAGGATGGAGCGCTCATTCGTCGCGACTTTATTTCCATCGATGTCACCGGTGCAATCACCGAAGTCGAAGAACTCTCGGGAGCCCAACAGCCAGATCTGTTATTGGTCAACGATGGTGACCTCACATTCGCCAAAGTTCGACTCGATACAAAGTCATGGACAACAGCTACCAAGCACCTCGGCGGAATCTCAGACTCCCTTGCACGCGCCGTCATTTGGAGCGCAGCCTGGGACATGACGCGCGACGCCGAGGTCAGCACCGGAGAATTCCTCGCTCTCGTGCTTTCAGGAATTGAAAGTGAATCTGATGTCGGCGTTGTTTCCGGTGTCTTACGCCAATTGAGTCTTGCCATCGATCAATTTGCTGATCCCAAGCACCGCGAGGAATACCGCCTTCGTCTCGCTGAGGCGTGCGAGCGATTTGCGGCTGCCGCTGAAGCCGGCAGCGATCACCAACTTGCATTCACCAAGGTATTCATTGGTAATGCAACAACCAATGCCCAGCTCGAAACTGTTGCAGCCTTGCTCGATGGAACTACCACGTGGCCGGGAATCGTTGTTGACACCGATTTGCGGTGGAGCATGTTGCAAGCTCTGGTCGCAGCAGGTGACCGCGGCGAGGTCGAAATCGATGCCGAACTTGAAAGCGACAACACCGCAACTGGGAAGCGTCAAGCGACCATGGCTTTGGCCTCGCGCCCAACACGAAGCGCCAAAGATGCAGCCTGGGATGCAGTGTTCAACAACATCGAACTGCCCAACACGATCATTGAAGCGACCATCGGTGGATTCCAAGATCCAGATCAGCCTGAACTCATGGGCGCATTTGTAGATCGCTACTTTGAGCAACTCCCTGAGCTCTGGAACAAGCAGACCATGGAAATGGCTCAAGTGATTACATCGGGAATGTATCCGGTATTTGTTCCATCAACGGATTTAATCGAGAAAACCAATGCATTCCTCAAGTCCACAACCATGCCAACAATGATTCGCCTCGTTACCGAGTCCCGCGATGGCGTTGAGCGGGCGTTGCGAGCGCAGGCGAAAGACGCGAGCGAATAAACCCGAAGAATTTGCTCGGGGAGTTAGGCCGGTTCGTCGAGGTGATAAACCTTGGGCTTGCGGGCATGCTCGGCAAGAACCGCGAGGGCTTCGCGGACTCCGCCGACGATGTCATCCGCGGTCATGCATGACTGGAACGCAAGGATGGCAAACTCACAGGAACGATCATCGAGCACCACGTGCGCTTCCGATCCTGTGATGATGTCCAAGGTTCGGGCTTGCGGGTCCAGTGCAAGGAGTACTGACGACTCCGGGGTTGGAAGTTCAGCGAGGCGTGCAAGCGCGGAATCGCGGCCGTTGGCCAATTCACCGATGTAAACACCGAAGGACAGACCCGAGATTTCTCGAGCAAGTGCTACGGCGCGCTTGATTTCACTTCGGGAGGCGTTACCAATTTGCATGTGCACCTCCACGGGTCAACACAGCTGCTTGCGCCGATATCTCAGCAGGGACAATCGAGGGATTTGGGGCTGCTGAATCGCTGACAATGAATACAGCATCCGCGCTGGTGGCGCCATCGAGATCAGTGGTCGCGTTCCCTCTGCTATTCCGAGTCCATGATGGGGCGGCTGCGATCACATAAATGATTGCTGCGAGGAGTAGAGGGATTCCAAGAAAAATAAGGATTGCCTGGCCTGAAGTCACAGTCCAAGCCTAATGCGGGCAAATCTTGGCAGCGCGTACGGTGGTCACATGGAAACTGTTCGCCCCGAGTACCCCAGCCTCCCCGATTCCGGAATCATCGATGACTTTCACGGTACACCGGTTCCGGATCCCTTTCGATACCTTGAGGACCCCACAGACCCTCGAACAGTGGAATGGCTGGCGTCTCAGAACGACCTGATGGCGACTGAGCGAGCCACCTGGACCACTCGCGAACAATTTGGCAAACGTGTGGGCGAACTCTTGGGATCAGGCGCGATTTCCCCGCCGTATATTCGCGGAGAGCGCACCTTTTACACAAAACGGAATCCTGGCCAACAATTCGCAGTTCTTTACGTCCGCGAGAGCTCAGACGACCACAGCAACCCAACCACCGAACGGGTGCTCATTGACCCGATTGCATTAGACCCTGCAGGACACACGACTCTCGATAGTTGGCAGCCTTCCAAAGAAGGCGATCTGATCGCCTACCAACTGAGCGAGGGCGGCGACGAAGAATCATCCATTTATGTCATGAAAGTGGACACCGGCGAAATCGTCGAAGGACCCATTGACCGTTGTCGCTATTCACCCATTGCATGGTTACTGGGAGGTTCCGCCTACTACTACGTACGGCGAATTGCCCCAGAGTTGCTGCCAGAAAGCGAACGGCACTTCCACCGAAGGGTGTACCTGCATCGTGTGGGCGCCGACCCCGACACTGATGAACTTGTATTCGGCGCCGGCATGACCATGACCAACTATTACGGCGTATCAGTTTCACGCGATGGGCGCTGGCTTGAGATCTCTGCATCCGAAGGGACAGAACCGCGCAACGACCTGTGGGTCGCGGACCTCACCAAATCTGATCCATCTAGTCCACAACTAGAACTGGTCCAAGGCGATGTCGATGCTCAAACATCAATCAGTTTTGGTCGCGATGGTCGGGCGTACATTGTCACCGATCGCGATGCTCCCCGCGGAACAATCTTGGTCACCGAATTGGGACGCTGGAATCCAAATTCATGGAAAACGCTGATCCCTGAAGACGATGATTCAGTACTTGAGTCCGTCACATTGCTGGACTCTCCTGAGTTGAATGAGGACCAGCTTCTCGTTGTTCGCACCCGCCATGGCGTCGCAGAAATGTCGGTGCTGAAAGCGAGTAACGGTGAATTCATGTATCAGGTCGAACTCCCCGGCGCGGGAACCATCGGTGGACCTGTTGAACACATCGATGGTGGACCAATCACCTGGATTGTTTACACCGATCACACCACTGTCCCTCAGGTGTATGAGTTTGACGCACGAACGCGCTCACTGACACTGTTCGCGACACCTCCAGGCACCGTTGAAACCCCCAAGGTTTACTCACGTCAAGTCGAGTACTCATCCAAGGATGGCACGGTAGTTCGCATGTTCGTGATTTCACCAACTGAATCACCAACGAATCCACGACCAACAATCCTTTATGGCTACGGCGGCTTTGGCATTCCACTGCAACCCGGGTTTAGTGCCGCGATCCTTGCCTGGGTTGAAGCAGGGGGCGTGTGGGCGATTGCGAACCTTCGCGGCGGTGGCGAGGAGGGTGAAGACTGGCATCGCGCAGGAATGTTGGCCAATAAGCAAAATGTGTTTGATGACTTCCACGCCGCTGCCGAATTCCTTGTTGCCCAAGGCTGGACCAGCAGCCAGCAACTGGGAATTTACGGTGGCTCAAATGGCGGACTCCTTGTTGGAGCGGCAATGACACAGCGACCTGAGCTCTATAACGCCGTCGTGTGCGTTGCTCCACTATTGGACATGATTCGCTATGTTGAAAGTGAACTTGGACCCACTTGGACTGTTGAGTATGGAGATCCGGCCGACGCAGAGCAATTCGGCTGGTTGCATGCCTACTCCCCTTACCATCGGGTCAAGCCCGATACGGACTACCCAGCAACCATGTTTGCAATTTTTGATAATGACACTAGAACCGATCCAATGCATGGGCGCAAAATGGCCGCAATGGTTCAGCGTGAGACAAACGGCACCCGACCGATTTTGGTGCGCACGGAACAAAATGTTGGTCATGGAGCGCGTGCGCTCAATAAGTCAGTTGAGGAAAGTGCCGACACCTTGGCGTTTATGGCTCAGTGGACCGGTCTGACGCAATCAGAAACGCAACTTTAGGAGTTCTTGATGGATCTTGATTCAATAACGAATTTCATCGACGAGTTCAACAAAGGTCCCTGGGATGCGCCATTCAAAATCATCCTGATAATTCTTATTTCCCTCGCAGCGTCATCAATTGCAGGGCGCACGATCCGCCGACTGGTAAACCATGCGGTGTCCAATGCGCACCATGTTGGACCCTCCCAGTTGAGAAATCTTGAAGACACTCAAGCATTGTCTTCAACGTTACTTGAGAATCGCACATCACAACGGGCCCATGCACTCGGCTCACTAGCCCGCAGCGCAACCATCATCTTTATTTGGTCCGTGGCCGTCTTGATGATTCTCTCGGAGTTGGGGTTGAATTTGGGCCCACTACTTGCAAGCGCCGGAGTACTTGGCGTCGTTCTTGGATTTGGTGCTCAAACATTAGTAGCGGACTACCTCGCAGGCGTTTCCATGACTCTCGAGGACCAACTGGGAGTTGGCGACGTTGTTGACTGCGGTGTAGTTCTTGGAACCGTAGAAGAGGTGGCACTCCGGTATACGCGAATTCGAGACTTCTATGGTGTCGTTTGGTACGTGCGTAACGGAACAATCTCCTATATTGCCAATCAATCCCAAGGCTGGACCTACGCCGTTGTTGACATAGCACTCCCTTATGACGCAGACCTTGCTGTTGTTGCTCACGTGATTAACACGGCTGGCGAACAGATGGCCGCTGATACGTCGCTAGACAAAATTCTCCTGGACACGCCGGTCTATGCCGGCATGGAAGAGGCTCGGGGCGACGCGGTCGTCGTACGAGTCATGGCAAAGGCTGTGCCTGAACAGCAATTTGTGGCTGCCCGCCTCATTCGTGAGCGCGTAAAAATCTCTTTAGATCGACAGGGGATACATATCCCCCTCAATCACATCACGATCACCGAGCAGCAACCCTCCAGCGCGCCAAATTCCTGAACTCACGCCACACTATTGTCATGTCCGCCGTGAACGATGATCGTCCCATCTATCTGGTCACAGGTGCCACCGGTTATGTAGGTGGGCGCCTTGTGGGGTACTTGATCAGTGAGGGTGCCAGAGTTCGGGTACTTGCACGCCACCCAGAACGCTTACGAGACTTCCCTTGGGCTGACCAGATCGAGGTCGCGGTAGGAGATGCAGGTGACCCTGAATCTCTCCGCGCAGCCATGGCGGGTGTCAATGTCGCCTACTACCTGCTGCACTCCCTGCAGGAAGGCAAACAACTCGAATACGAAGAGGGCCGAATTTCACAGAATTTTGCCAACTGCGCTAAAGAAGCCGGTGTTCAGCGGATCGTTTACCTTGGCGGCTTGGCGCCCGATATTGCCGCACACAAGATGTCACCGCACATGCGATCACGGGTTGATGTTGGCCGCATTCTCGGTGAATCTGGGATTCCTACAATTGAATTAAGAGCCGCAATCATTATCGGCTCAGGTTCGGCGTCATTTGAAATGCTGCGTTATCTGACAGAGCGTTTGCCCGCCATGATCACACCTCGCTGGGTTCGGACAAAAACTCAGCCAATTGCAGTCAGAGACGTTTTGCGGTATCTGGTCAAAGCAGCACAACTGCCGCCGGAGATCAGCCGCACCTTTGATATTGGCGGGCCCGATGTGTTGAGTTACCAAGACATGATGCAGGGCTATGCCCGCGCGGCGGGACTCCCCGCCCGACTCATTTTGCCCATCAACCTGCTTTCACCACGCTTGTCGAGTCACTGGGTTGGCCTCGTCACGCCTGTTCCCCGCGCAATCGCACGTCCGCTGGTTCGTTCCTTGAAACATCCCGCGATCTGTCGCGAAGATGACATTAAGCAATACATCCCTGACCCTCCAGACGGCCTAATCCCCTTCGAGAAAGCGGTCAGCCTCGCCCTGACACGGGTGCGCGAGGCTCAAGTCGCAACCCGCTGGTCCAGCGCCAGTACACCAGGGGCGCCAAGTGAGCCTCTTTCAAGTGACCCCGGTTGGGCCGGTGGAACCCTCTATGAAGATGTCCGCGTACTCGATACCACGGCCACTCCCGAGCAATTGTGGGCGGCTGTCGACCGGATTGGTGGCGCTAATGGCTGGTATTCAGCCAGCTTGCTCTGGGAGGTACGCGGGCTCATCGATCGCGCCTTTGGCGGGGTGGGCTTGCGCCGCGGTCGGCGCGATCCCAATCACCTCATGGTGGGCGAGGCAGTTGATTTCTGGAGGGTTGAAGAGCGCATTGTTCCTAAACAACTGCGCTTACGCGCCGAAATGAAAATGCCAGGCCGAGCATGGCTGGAATTCAACGTCAGCGCCAACGAGTCTGGTGGATCTACGCTTACCCAACGGGCCGTTTATTGGCCAAAGGGCCTAACCGGACATATGTATTGGTGGTCCGTCGCGCCATTCCATGCTTTTGTCTTCCCGCCCATGACCCGCCATTTGGTGGAGAGCGCTGAGTCAACACCGCTGACACATGCAACAAAGGAATCAGACACAATCGGGTTGTGACCGATAACACCAGCGCACCCGAACCCAGCCCTTACGACCTGTTCGGGGGGCACGAATTCTTTCAAAGCTTGGTGCACAACTTCTACCAACGCGTGCCCAACGACCCTGTTTTGAGTGCGATGTACCCCTCACAGGATTACGAGGGAGCCGAATGGCGACTTCGGTCATTTCTCGAGCAGTACTGGGGCGGGCCCACAACCTACAGCGAAGAACGTGGTCACCCACGGCTGCGTATGCGGCACGCAGGCTTCCACATTGATGGTGAAGCTCGTGACCGCTGGCTGGCGGTAATGGCAGCTGCCGTTCAGGAACAGGGGATGCCTGCGCACTTGGAAGCCGAGTTGTGGAAGTATCTGGTGGCTGCCGCTTACGGCATGCAAAATGTGCCAGACGAATCACCAGAAATCCAGCAAGAAATACCTATCTCGGAGGTTTAATCGTGCCCTCAGGTGCCAATCAGTGGTGGCGTGACGCTGTCATTTATCAGGTCTACCCACGCTCATTTGCAGACTCCGATGGCGATGGTCTGGGCGACATTCCCGGCATCGTGAGCCGGCTGGATTACCTTCAGAATCTCGGTGTCGATGCAGTCTGGATCTCGCCGTTCTATGAATCCCCCTTGCTCGACGGCGGGTACGACGTCACCGACTACCGCATGGTGGATAGCCGCCTGGGTAGCGTTAACGACATTGAAGAACTCATTACATCGGCCCATGATCGTGGCATGAAGGTCTTCATGGACATCGTGCCGAACCATACGAGTAGTTCGCATGCATGGTTCCAAGAAGTCTTGCATTCGGAGCCTGGATCCGCCGCTTGGGATCGATACGTGATCAGAGAAGGCAAGGGTGAGAACAATGAACTCCCACCAACAAACTGGCAGAGCGTTTTTCATGGTGATGCTTGGTCGCCGCTGGTTTTGGCCAACGGGGAAAAAACCAAGTACTGGTATCTCCATATTTTTGATTCCTCTCAACCAGATGTGAACTGGGAAAACCAAGAGGTTCGCGCGGAATTCCTCGACATTCTGCGTTTCTGGTTCGATCTCGGCATTGACGGTTTCCGAATTGACGTCGCGCACGGCCTCATCAAGGACCAAAGCTTCCCTGATGTCGATTACGACTCCATTCCCGAGCAAGAATTACTCGGTGACCCAATTTTCAGCCCATTCTGGGATCAAGACGGAGTTCATGAGGTGTATCGCGAGTGGCGCAAACTCGCCGACACTTATGAACCACCACGAGTTTTCTGTGGCGAGACATGGGCACCAACTCCGGAACGTCTAGCGCTGTACCAGCGTCCGGATGAACTCCATACTTCATTCAACTTTGATTATCTGCGGGCAGGTTTTGACGCAGCAAAGTTGCAGGAGTCAGTTGATTCCACGCTCATCAATCACAAGAAAGTCGGCGCACCAGCCACCTGGGTACTGTCCAATCACGACATTGTTCGACATGCAACTCGTTTAGCACCTGGCCAGAGTGAGCATCCAACCGCGCAACCAACACCAGATGCCGCCAATCACGGATTGGCACGCGCTCGCGCCGCAACTCTGTTCACCCTCGGATTGCCTGGTTCAACATACCTCTATCAGGGAGAAGAACTTGGTCTGCCCGAAGTCCTCGATCTCCCAGGTGATGCCCGACAGGATCCCCTCTGGTTTCGCAGCAAGGGCAAAGAAATCGGCCGCGATGGGTGCCGAGTGCCTATCCCATGGTCAGGCGATATTCCTTCTTATGGTTTTGGCCCTGGTGAACAATCTTGGCTGCCGCAGCCAGAGTTATGGGCCAGCCTGAGTGTGCAGGCTCAGGAATCCGATGACACCACTCTGAACTTCTACCGCAGTGCATTGGCCCGGCGCCGCCAAGAGCCATCGACTGGCGACGGCGACTTTGAGTGGCGCGATCCCAGTGGCGAGGATGACGGAGTGCTCAAGGTGATCGCCTATCGGCGTCCAGATTCGAAGCTACCGTTAACGTGCGTTCTTAATACCAGCGAGCGCAACTTCTCACTTCCCGTCGACTTCGGAACGGAATTGCTTCAGGCATCAGGGCCCGAAGTGGCTCTGGTCGACTCTGATGATGGAGAACACCTTGTGCTTGGACCCGAGACTTGCATCTGGATTCGCGGCTAACTCAGAGAGAGCTCAATTCACAATTCGCAGACCCGTGCGGGCTGCAGGTCCCGTGGCGTACGCGAACACTTGTCCCCGCGGAGTGCTGAGCCGTTTCCATGGACCACATGTGGCCGCGCTCACCTTGACCGGCTCATTCCAGAGCAGTTGAAGGCGAACGGCAGCGTGCAGCATTCGCACTGGCAGCCCGGCCCAGCCTGGACGCTCCCAGATTTCATCCGCTAAGTCAGACATTCCCCGCTCGCCCAAGCCCTTACTGCGACGGTCGAATTCTTCTGCTGCCTCGTTAACAATTGGGACAATGTCGCTAGCCAGAGCTGTCATGGGAATCTGCCAACCATTTGTTGGTGGCATTTCGACCAGGGATGTTCCCGCTAATGATTCAACAGCTTCAAGGGCGTTGAGGTCAATCTTCGGGCTTTGGTCATTCATCAACAGATTTAACAACGAACTTGCATGAACGATTCGATCAAAAGGTGCAGCGCCACCAATTGTGGCTGGCATAGCGATAAATACATGAACATCAAGTGGTAGCGCGGAATAGAAACCAACGGCAGAGGGAGATGTCACTACTCGAAGTACGAGCGATGGTTTCCACTCAATCTGTTTTTCGATGAGACCAACGAGCGTGCGTCGCTCGGTGGCTCCTAGTTCAATCTGCACGAATTACTCCAGTTCAGCGACGGCGAGAAGTGCTTCGCGCATCTTAGGTGGAATGGGCACTGCTTTGTCATTATCAAAGCACACCATGACACTTTCCGCCTCTGCATTAAGAATTCCCTGCTCATTGATGATTCGGTAATTCAGATGATATGACGTACGTCCAATGGCACTTACCCACACTTCAATGGTCAAAGGTTCCAACGAGTAATGAATTGGTTTGCGAAAATCAATTGATTGGTGGGCCATCACTTGACTGAAGTTGACGACTTCGAGGTACCCGATTTCGTGCAACGCCCTGATTCGAGCTTCCTGCAAATAATCAAGGAACACGGTGTTGTTGACATGGCCCAACGGATCCAAATCACTAAACCTGCGAGCAACATGCGTGATGATTACGGTCACTGGCGTTTCCTAATCGCGAGTCAGCTTGCGGTATGTCGCACGATGTGGGCGTGCAGCTTCTTCACCCAATCGTTCGATCTTGTTCTTTTCATAGGACTCGAAGTTGCCCTCGAACCAGAACCATTGCGAGTCGCCTTCGTAGGCCAGGATGTGTGTGGCGATTCGGTCAAGGAACCAGCGGTCATGGGATGTGATCACCGCGCAGCCTGGAAATTCCAGGAGGGCCTTTTCCAAGGAACCAAGGGTCTCAACATCGAGGTCGTTTGTGGGTTCATCGAGCAGGAGAAGGTTGCCCCCCATCTTCAGTGTGAGTGCGAGGTTCAGTCGGTTTCTTTCACCACCGGACAGAACCTTGGCCTGCTTTTGCTGATCTGGTCCCTTGAAGCCAAAAACTGAGACGTAAGCGCGCGATGGCATTTCAACATTGCCCACCTTGATCCAGTCCAGACCATCTGAGACAACTTCCCAGACATTCTTAGTTGCATCAAGACCTGAACGGGTCTGATCCACGTATGACAGCTTGACCGTCTCCCCCACCTTGATCTCACCTGAAGTTGGCAGATTGTCTTTATCAGTGTCACCCGTGGCTGCGGCAACGATCATTTTGAACAGGGTTGTCTTTCCAACACCGTTCGGGCCAATCACACCAACGATGCCATTTCGCGGGAGGGTAAATGAAAGATTGTCAATGAGGAGACGATCATCAAAGCCTTTGGTTAACCCCTTGGCTTCAACAACAACGGAACCCAGACGCGGGCCTGGGGGAATCTGGATTTCTTCCATGTCCATCTTCCGAGTTTTTTCAGCCTCTGTTGCCATTTCCTCGTATCGATCCAAACGTGCGCGCGACTTGGTTTGGCGCGCCTTAGCATTGGACCGAACCCATTCGAGTTCATCAGTCAAACGCTTTTGAAGCTTGACGTCTTTCGCGCCTTCAACCTTCAAACGGGCAGCCTTTGTTTCCAGATAGGTGGTGTAGTTGCCTTCATAGGGGTAAGCACGGCCGCGATCGAGCTCAAGGATCCATTCAGCCACGTTGTCGAGGAAGTACCGATCGTGCGTGATTGCAATAACGGTGCCCGGGTATTTTTCTAGGTGTTGCTCTAGCCACTGGACACTCTCGGCATCCAGATGGTTGGTGGGTTCATCGAGCAATAGCAAACTTGGCTGGCGAAGCAGTAATTGGCATAAAGCAACGCGGCGCTTCTCGCCACCGGATAGAACTGATATGTCAGCATCGCCCGGTGGGCAACGCAGTGCATCCATGGCTTGCTCGAGTTGATTGTCCAAGTCCCATGCATTGCGATGGTCAATTTCCTCCTGCAACTTGCCCATTTCGGCCAACAAGGAGTCGTAGTCAGCATCGGGCTCAGCAAGTTCCACGGAAATCTGGTTAAAGCGGTCAACCATTGCCTTGGTCTCTGAAACACCTTCTTGCACATTCTCGAGCACCGATTTTGACTCATCAAGCTTGGGTTCCTGCATCAAGATGCCGACCGTGAACCCTTCATGCAATTTGGCCTCACCGTTGGAGACATCGTCAATCCCCGCCATGATCTTTAACAGGCTCGACTTTCCCGCGCCATTGGGACCAACGACACCGATCTTGGCGCCCGGCAGGAAGGACAGCGTCACGTTGTCCAAGACAACTTTGTCACCATGGGCTTTGCGCGCTTTTTGCAAGGTATAAATGAACTCGGCCATAGCATGAAAGCCTAGTGTGACAACGAATCACAAGCTTCACGCCCTGACTCAACTAACCAGCCGCGACACTAAGGCGTCTATCACACCTCAGTGCCGCAGCGACAAAGGTTAAACCGCAATGATTTCGCCTGTTTCGAGGTCAACGGACTCTTCATTTGATCCCATTTGATCCAAGTAGTCCACTGCATCTTGGCCCAGGACGTCGGCCAACATACGCCGCTCACTTTCTACGACAGACTCACGCTTCACTCGGGTAAACACGGCAGTTCCTCTGGATAGGTCGGGGCCAACGGCAGTTGCCTCAATGTCCACGTAGCGCATCACATGCGTGTGGTCACCGCATTCCTTTTCATGCTCACGACTACGCATGCGACCGTTGACGATCACGGGCATGCCTTTCATGAGACTTGCGGAGGCATTGTGAGCCATGTTGCGCCAACAACTTACCGTGAAGTAGTGGGTATCGCCATCGATCCAACGTTCATTGCCGCGATCAAATCTGCGTGTTGTACTCGCAACCCGAAATGAGGCCACGGCCTCACCCGATGCCGTGAATCGCAGTTCCACATCATTAACCAAATTTCCCAGAACAGTTATTCCAATATCGTTCATCACTTACCTCATCTTCCCTTGTAGCACTTTTATAAGTGCGATTAATGGAAAGGATCAACTAAAGCGTGGTTCGATTGAACCTCAATACTTGAGCTGTGGATGTGGGACAACAAATTTGCAACGTGTGGATATCCACTCAGTCAATTGACTCACTGATTAGCGTCCTTTAACAACTGGCACACTGTGCATGTGCTCACCACAGTCGGTCGCTTTTCTTTAGGCGTTTTTCTTATTTTTGCTGCGCTCGGACACTTTATTTCAGCCAATGAATTTCTCGCCCAAGTCCCGCCATGGATGCCTGCCCCAGAACTTGTGGTTCTGCTCTCCGGCGTTATTGAACTGGTGCTTGGCTGTGCGATCATTTTTTCCCCAAAAAAATGGCTGCCAACGATTGGATGGACAACAGCAGCATTCTTTGTCGCAATTTTCCCTGGAAACCTGTGGCAATATTTCGAAGGCCGGGACGCTTTTGGGCTTGATTCAGATACCGCCCGATTTGCACGATTGATCTTCCAGCCATTACTCATTATTTGGGCGCTCTGGGCCACCGGGGCCTTTACGTCTCGGCGGAATCAAAAACCACCACATGCTGAACAAGAGCCCAACAGTTGAATTCCTGAGTTAGCCCCGCCATCAGCACGTTGACACCTGAGTCATCTCATTTCCACTTATTTTTGATCTTGAATCTACCCGTTTCATTCACCGGGATTGACATGGAGTTCAGCCGTGTGGGAGCAACCATCAACCATAAAGATTCCTGCGGAAAGTGAACGACCCGAGTGCTTTAAGCACTCGGGTCGTTCGCGAACCTCAACAACACTTGAAGTGTTGGTCTTTGTTACTTGCTGGACGGTGCTTCTTCCATTTCGTCTGCGCGGAATTCTGGTGAATCCACAGCACTCTTCTCGCGGGCAATCTTGTAGATCAAGAGACCGAAGAGGCACTTGGCAAGGATGTCAGCGATCGAATAGCCCACTTGTCGAGCCACGAAAGCATCGGCGCCCTCAAATCCGAACATTGGGAACATGTAGGAGATTGGGTAGACACCCCATGTGGCGAGCAGCAACCAGCGAAGGCCATTGACGTCCTTGCCGACCTGCTCTGGCTGTGTCTTGGAGGCTCGAGTGAGCTCGACAAAGAGAATGTAAAGAATGTAGAGGAATGGAATCGTGGAAAGCGCTCCCCAAATTCCCTTTGCCATTGTGTCGGTGGCAAGTTCGCCCGGGTATCCGAGAATGATCATCAACGCTGAGGCCGGGATCAGTTTCATCAAAAGGCTCTTACGTGTCTGGCGAGGAAGTGCCAAAACTGCAATTGCTTCAAAGAGCAACAGTGGCACTGTGAGCAACCAGTCTACGTAGCGGTAGCCCTCGTTGAAGCCCTCACCGTTGACGAGGGCGTAACGCATGGCGTCCGAACTCGCGGCCAGTTCACCCGCGTCAATGGCGACGAAGCTGTGACGGAATGAATCAAAGATTCTGTAGTAATGGTAGGCCGCAATCAAACACACCATTGCCGAGACGACAAGTGCTTGACGGTACCGTGCAAGTACGCGACCTTGGACAACCAAGAGAAACACAAAAGTCACCAGCATTGACGCCAATGCGAGTGACAGCACGTTATATACGGTTTGAAATTGGTTATAAGAGAGTTCAAAAACTTCCATCGAAAAAGCCTCCATTTGTTCGCTATTTGCGTACATGAATTTCTCCACGACTTCTCAGTCGCTTTGCTGCAGGCCAAGCATCCACCTCAGCAGTCGCTCCCGCAACCTAAACACGCCGAGTGGGCTAAATGTTCTATTTGCCTGATTTAAGGTGAATTGTGCTTTTTTTATATCATTTGCCTCCCAAGAGGGACCCGCCTCAAACAAACTTGTCACTTTGGGATACTTGCTCGGCTCCACAGAGCATGCGCCCGTAGCTCAACGGATAGAGCAACCGGTTTCTACCCGGTCGGTTGGGGGTTCGATTCCCTCCGGGCGCACTTCAATCGATTATGTGAAAGGGCTATATCGCAGTCTTCTCCTTTTTTGACGGCAACTCTGACTGGCACGGCAATTCGGGTGGCACCGGATGCGCGAGGCTGGCCAAGCGCCTTCATCTCCGCGGGCATCTCCTCGGGCATCTCCGCGGGCATCTCCTCGGGCATCTCCATTGGCGTAGCCAAAGACCCTGGCTTGGGTCAAACTGGCCGCGATGGAGACGAACCAGACCGCCCTGTCCATGTCGGAGCTCCTAAATACGTCCTCACCCCGATTCTTTCTGTGCAGTTGTCGGGGCGGGTTCGAAAATATCCCCGGGAATCAACTCGTGATCGCGGGCCCACTGGACAGCCTCTTCCCGTGAGTTCACACCAAAGTTGCGATAGATCTGCATGAGTTCCATGCGCACGGTTGAATGACTAAATCCAATTCGGCTGCCTATCTGGTCATAGGTAAGTCCATCTGCCAAAAAACCAAGGATCGTCAGCTGACGTTGAGAGAGTGACGAGCCGCGTTGATCAGAGCTCATTCGTGTCAACTGATTTTCAGTTGCGATTGCATGAGCTGAGCCTTCTAAGCCTTCTAGCAAACCAGCTAAATAGAGCGCGAGGATTTCCACAACTACCTCCACGTCCGTTGTGATCGATTTGATGGAGGCATAACTGGGTAAAAATCCAATGGATAAAACCCCGATTGTCTTGATCGACAAACTGAGTGGAGCAGCCACGACGATCAGCCCTTCACTCCCTGATCTCAAGCAGGCGGGCAAACTAACTCTTGGATCACTTCTATCGCCGTGAACAACAATTTGACCGTCGCGAGCAGCGAGTGACATGGGCCAGGATTCCCAAATTGATACTCCATTGAGAAAATTCGCCTCCTCAGGTGACAGTCCAAAAGAACCAAGTTGGGCCAGCCTTGCATCAGATTGAAGCCGTGCAAAATGCGCCCACCGCGAATCCAAGTGTCGAAGGAAATAGATAGCGATTTCCTGGGCTATCTCATTGAACCCCGGTTTGAGACCCAAGAATGACGTAATGGCCGACCGTAAATCTCGCTGCTCGTGAAGGGCATCAAAGTGGCTCTGGCGACTTAGAGACACCAG
>Ga0136655_1000139_pt1 | contig 31015 bp, 25 predicted proteins | sample CPBDNA_2_FD_94863 | JGI IMG/M metagenome (GOLD analysis project Ga0136655, IMG submission 94863) | Freshwater to marine salinity gradient microbial communities from Chesapeake Bay, USA - CPBay_Spr_15_0.8_DNA (version 2) | ecosystem: Environmental > Aquatic > Marine > Coastal | place: USA... | reverse complement strand
GTATTGATGTCAGGAGGCAAAATGCCAAGTCCGGATGTTTGGGATGAGACGATCATTTATAGTCCTGTCAGAATGGTCATTGCCCCCATTTTTATTTTAGCTGGATTAATTATTGAGGTATTCGCTATATTTCGTAAATAATGGATAGTAATATAGAAGCCATTTTACTGGGTATAGTTCAGGGTTTAACTGAATTTCTGCCAGTGAGTAGCAGTGGTCACTTAGAGATTGCTCAATACTTTTTAGGCGACAAAAAGGATTTAAATTCAGGACTTTTAATGACTGTGACATTGCACGCAGCGACCGCGCTGGCAACGATGTTTGTATTTAGAAAAGAAATTGGAATAATTCTCTCCGGTTTATTTAAGCCGCGGATCACTGAATCTCATTTATTTGCCCGAAATATTATCCTATCGATGATACCTGCTGTAATGGTAGGTTTATTTTTAGAAGAAGAGATAGACAGACTTTTTGAGGGACAAATTTTCCTTGTCAGTGCCCTATTATTGGTCAGTGCAGGAATATTGTTCTTTGCCGACAGAGCGAAAGTGGGTACGAAGGCAGTTGGGCCTAAAGAAGCCTTCATTATCGGTATTGCCCAAATGATTGCTATTTTACCTGGTATATCAAGGTCAGGAGCGACTATTTCAACATCGGTTTTATTAGGCATTCAAAAAACGGAAGCGGCCCGATTTAGTTTTCTAATGGTTATTCCATTGATTTTAGGTAAGATGGCAAAAGACTTGCTTGATGGCGCCTTCAATGTAAAGGAATTTTCTCTGATCCCACTTTTACTGGGGTTTCTTGCCGCTTTTCTTACTGGTTTGTTCGCCTGCACTTTGATGATCAAGGTAGTACAAAAAAGTAAATTAGGTTATTTTGCCATATACTGCTTTATTGTTGGCGCGGGAATGCTGTTATATCTGGCAGCAAAATAAATTTAAATGATTGATCCAGTTTTTTCCGAATCTCCCCAAAATTCCCAACATCCTTTAGAGGTTGGTTCTATTTTACTGATTGACAAGCCGGCAGGCTGGACCTCCTTCGATGTAGTTAATAAAATACGGGGAGCTATAAAGCACCATCTTGGCTTAAAAAAAATAAAAGTTGGTCATTCTGGGACCTTAGATCCTATGGCCACAGGATTACTTTTACTGGGAACGGGAAAATGCACCCGTGATTTAGCCTCTTTACAGGAATTAGGCAAATGTTATGAAGGTACCATCACGCTGGGTGCAACTACCCCCACTTACGATGCAGAATCGGAACCCGATGAATTATTTCCCTTTCAACATATTACCAGAGAAGCTCTGGATGCGGCATTAATCCATTTTCAAGGGGAATTAATGCAGATTCCACCCATTTTTTCCGCTATCAAAGTAGGTGGACAGCCGCTTTATAAAAAGGCAAGAAAGGGAGAAGTATTTGAACCAGAAGCACGGAAAATTAGTTTGTATTCCCTGGAAATTCTTCGATTTGAATTGCCGGAAATAGATTTCAACGTTCACTGCAGCAAAGGAACTTATATACGTTCTCTCGCGTTTGATTTAGGTAAATCATTGCAATCAGGAGCCTATCTTTCCAGATTAGTAAGGACAAAAATTGGAAATTACGACCTGAAAGAGGCTGTATCACCGGAAAAGTTTATTGAATCTATAATTTCAGGCTAATTTATACCTAAAATGGACGTTGAAGAAAAACAATTTGTAGGGGTTATTGGCGCAGGTAGTTTTGGCTTAACCATAGCTAATTTATTAGCTCATAATGTACCTGTTTTGCTTTTTGCCCGTCGGCCGGAGGTGGTTAAGCAAATCAACGAACACCATTATTTTGACAATGTAGTCATATCCCAAAGGGTTACGGCTACTAATGATCCAAAATTTTTAGCTGAAACATGTACGCTTCTTTTCCCTGTAATTAGCTCTGATGCCTTTAGGGCAGTTATGCAAATGTTTGGTCCTTATCTTCGTCCTTCACACCTCATTATACATGCTACCAAAGGATTTGATGTAGGCATATCCGACGAAGACATTAATGCAGGAAAATTGAGAAAGGAGCATATTATGACCATGAGCCAGGTGATTAAAGAAGAAACCTCTGTCAGAAGAATTGGCTGTTTGGCGGGGCCGAATCTGGCTTCTGAAATTATGGAGGGGCAACCTACTGCGACCGTAATTGGAAGTCCATTTGAAGAGGTTGTTGAAGCGGGGAAAAAGGCCTTAGGTAGCGATGTATTTCATGTTTTTGGAACAAATGATCTGCTGGGCGCAGAATTTGCCGGCGGTCTTAAAAATATTTTTGCCCTGGGTTCAGGGTTAATTACAGGGAAAGGTTTGGGCAAAAACATTCAGGCCATGTTAATTACCCGGGGACTAATGGAAATGATTTATATTGGGAAGGCTTTCGGTGCAGGACCCAGAACTTTTATCGGCACAGCCGGAATTGGGGATCTTATTGCCACAGGAACCAGTGAGAATAGTAGAAATTATACCTTTGGATTTAAACTGGGGAAGGGTGAAAAGCGTATTTCTTTGATTGAAAATACCCCAGAACTCGCCGAAGGAGTAAGAACTCTATACTTATTTCATCATCTGGCCATGAAATTAAAGCTTAGATTGCCTATTACAAAAATGCTTTATCAGGTGGTTTATGAAGACTACGATTTTTCAGAAGCGCTCAATTATTTGATTACCTACCCCTACGATGTAGATGTCGATATTACTTTTTAATTAATTCTGACAGGTTGGATTATTGGGAACTATGAAAAAACAAGGTCTTGCGGGTACCCTTATTCTATACACCGGTGTTTTATGGGGCTTTGTAAATAGCACCCTACTCTTTCCAAAGATTTTAGGCGCCAGTATTTTTGGCTTTATTCAGACCCTCTCTTTTACAAATAATCTGATTATAACCTTTGTACTACTGGGCTTACCTGGCGCCGTTATCCGATTTTATCCCTATTTTAAAGACGAAAAAAAAACCAGGGATTCATTTTTTACTTTCATTTTATTCATTGGCGTAATAGCCATTATCCTGGGAGGTATCATTCTTTATTACTTCAAATGGGATATCATACTGAATATCAGAGATGTAGCAAGTCGGGAATTAGCCCGCCAATATTTCTATCTCATCTTTTTTAATCTACTCACCTATACCTTACTTAGCATTTTAGATGCCTTTAATACGGCAAGACAACGACCTTTATTTAATATTTTTCTGACGCAGGTTTTTTCCAGAGGCATTACTACCCTACTCATCATCTTATATTATTACGACCTGATTGATCTCAAATTATTTCTCGATTTGTATGGCATTAAGGGATTGTTGAGTATTCTTCTACTGGTATTGCACATCGAATGGAGGGGATTTTTAGGTTATGCGTATTTAAAACCTATTTTAACATCGCCGTATTTAAAACCTATCTTTACCTATTCTTTATTCATTATGTTTACTGGATTAAGCAATAATCTTATTGCCTACATTGATACCATGATGATTTCAGGAATGATTGACTTCACCATGGCAGGTATTTACGCTGTTTTTTATTTTGTTTCCACTACCATCACCATGCCGGTGAATGCTTTTGGCTCCGTTATTTCACCACAAATATCCGAGCACTGGAAAAAAGGAGAAATACAGGAGATACATTTGTTAAATCAACGCACCACCAAGGTAGTTTTAGTCTTAGGGGTGTTAGTATATGCGGGGGTTCTTGGAAATCTTCACAACGTGGTTAAAGTACTTGGTGAACCATACCGATTGGGAATCCCCATTGCCATTTACCTCGGTTTCGGTCAAATATTTGCCATGATGACCGGTTTTTCTTCTCTTATTCTCATTCATTCAAATAAGTACAAATTTGATCTCCTGGCTAAAACATTCATGGCTATTTTAACCATAGGAACTAATTTCATGTTCATCAAATATTTCGGCGTGGTAGGAGCGGCTATAGCCACGGCGCTAACCATTATAATTACCAGTTCTATTTATTTGATTTTCAATTATATTCACTGGAAATTTCATCCTTTTACGAATGCTTATTTTAAAATATTTTTCGCGGGGATTATCTGCTGGTTAGTCGTATTGTATATTCCAATATACCCAAAAGCTTATATTGATTTAGCTTACAGAGCGCCCCTTATGACCCTTATTTATTTTGCCATAATATACCTTACCCGTGTTTTACCCGATGTAAATGATTGGCTTTATGCTAAATACATACATATCACAAAGAATTAAATATGGAGAAAGAAGAATTACCTATTGATTTTATTCATCAAATGGGAAATATCTTAGATAAAAATGAGTTATCCGAATTTATTTCTTCTGTAACATCGACTGCCTCGGCAACCGGGATCCGTTTTAACCCATTAAAAGCGGGAGGATTAATGGAATCTGGAACACCTGTACCGTGGGCCCAACGAGGATTTACGCTTGAAAACAGGCCTAATTTCACTTTAGATCCATCCTTTCACGCAGGTGCTTATTATGTACAAGATCCAAGTTCAATGTTTGTGGAATGGGTAGTAAATAAACTTTTGGAAACATCGCAGAAACCATTTATTCTAGATTTAGCGGCGGCGCCCGGAGGTAAAAGCACCATTTTAGCAGAAATAGCCAGCGAAAAAAATGGCTTACTCCTGGCCAATGAAGTCATTAAATCGAGAGTGCCCATTTTAAAACAAAATCTTGCGAAATGGGGTTTTGCCAATGTTTTTGTTTCCTCCTTTGAAGTACCTGTTTTTAGCTCGCTTCCTCCCCTTTTCGATTTGATTTTGTTAGACGCTCCCTGTTCTGGCGAAGGATTGTTTAGAAAAGATGTAAAAGCAAGAGACGAATGGTCGTTGGAACATGTGAATCATTGTGCATCAAGGCAAAAACGGATCCTTTCTCCCTTTCCTGCTTTACTAAAAGAGGGCGGATATTTGATTTACAGTACCTGCACTTATAATACACAGGAAAATGATGACCAAATCGCCTGGCTTTGTCAGACATTTTCATTAAAGACAGTACCCATGGAGGTACCTCCGCAATGGGGTATTATAAGCACCGAAAAGGGAGGCTTTCAATGTTTCCCTCACAGGGTAAATGGGGAGGGATTTTATTTAGCCGTTCTGCAAAACATAGGTTCTAAGGAGAGAAATACCCTTACCGAGCAGGTAAAAAGAAACGTAAAGGTGCCAAGAAAAAAAATAAATTTCCCCGATGCTTTGTCAGCATTTTTAAAAAAAGACAGCCATCTTGTTGGTATTCAGGACAATAGTGGAAACTATTATGGCGTCCCTGAAGATTTATTTGAAGAATTTAATCTTATAAGCCAATTTCTACCATTTATTGACCCCATTTTATTGTTGGGCGCATCTAAAGGCCATGATTTCATTCCCGAGCAAGAACTAGTGTTGGGTTCATATATAAATGAGGAGGTGCCCCATTGGGAACTGGAACGACATGAAGCCTTATTATACCTCAAAAAAGAAGTTTCAAATAGTGCGCCACCTAATGTTGGATGGGGAAAAATGTCCTACAAGGGACTTTCTCTGGGTTGGTATAAAGCTATGGGGCACCGATACAATAATTATTTCCCTAAACACTGGAGAATAATGATGCCCTTACCACCCGCTTCACATTTGCCAGCATTACCTTTTTTAACCAGTTTATAATATAACCTAAGGTCGCTTTACCCGCTCTGATTCGTTGTTTTAGAAAATACATGAAATACCTGAAAAATTAAATAGGCCAGCATGACGCCTATTAAAGAACCCATCCATACGTCCTCTATAAAATGTTGAATTAAATACACTCTGGAAGTAGCCACCAAAATAGCCAGTGAAAGGAACAAAAAAATCTGCCGCTTTGAATTACTGGCAAAAAAAGCTAATAAGGAAAAAACGGTGAAAGCTGACATAGTATGACCTGAAGGAAAACTGGAAAAACCTGTATGCAAAACTACCCCATCGACCTTTTGTAAATCATTAAACAAAGGTTTATCCTGAAAAAAATGTATGGGTCTCGGATGTTTGAAGTAAGCTTTTGAAATATATGAGGTGATGGGAACTAAAATGCTTACCAATAGAATAACATAAAAGGCTCTGAACTTTAGCTTTGAAAATAAAAAGGCTAAGGCAAAAATATAGACAGGCCAATCTCCTAAAAATGTGATGGTTTTAAAAAAAATATCCAGGTATAAATGGTGAAACCTATCTAAAAATAGAAATTCCTGCCCTTTTGGAAAATACAACAGGTAGATTAATAATACACCTTGCCAAAAAGCAAAAAAAGTGAAAAAGAACCTATTATTTTTTAGAAACACCATTTCTTTTAAACTTTAATATAGCTGGCATGGAAAAGGATAAACTTGAGTCATTCATAGCTAACCAGGTAAGCAACATAGCTACTGGAAACAAAATAATATTTGGCAACCAAGCAGCAGCAATGGCAGGAATAATGAGGCTTTCTGCCACTTTTCTACAAACGATAGTCAGCACAACAAAAATCATAAAAAACAAGGTGGAAATTAAAATGGGGTATCCAAATCCACCTTTTCTAACGATTGCTCCCATTGGGGCACCTATTAAAACAAACAAAAAGCAAGCAACAGCGATACTATATTTTGCATTTAAATCGTAAATATGTTTTACTCTGGAATCATTTAATTGTCTGACCGATTCTGCTGTGGCTCCAGATTGTGTGCCAATGGTACGAATAATACTTTTTGCTTTACTCGACAACTGCGTTTGTTCAAATGGTTCAAAGGTGCCGAGCAAGCGTTTAACCGTATCAAATTTTATTTCAGTTAGCCTCTTGGCAGGCGTTCCCAAATCGACCTGATATTTATATGGATCAGGATCAGGGGAAGAATTCTCCATATTCTGACTATCAGGTTTTGAGTAGGACGGATTACTTTCAGGGGGAATATCGGAGGCAACAGCTTCAGGAACCTTAGCGAGGTATAGGGAATCTGTTTTTAGATACGGTAAAAAACCTACCATATAATTCCCCATTTCCTTACCTTTTTTATCCATGTCGCGTCTAATTGAATCAACCGCCATAGCTAATTCACCACTACTCATCATAGAACGATTCCCTTTAAACAGACCTTCGTTTGTTCTCGACAATTCGAATTCGCTTAAATCAAAAACTTTTTGCCACCTTGAAAACCGGGTTCTGGTAAAAGGATATTTGCCTTCGCCTGGAGATAAATTATTCCCATTTTCAATGTATTGCATGCCATTTTCAAGAATCATCACCATATATTTACCGTCTGCGGTAATAACAAGTTCTCCGTTCTGAGCTTTAACGGTTTTATACTTGCCAACATTTGATTCCGTATGATCATAGATAAGTACATCTTCAATTGATTTACCATCTGATTTTTTTGTACCTATATGAATGGCATACCCCTCAAGATCGTCATTGAAAATGCCCGTTTCCAATCTTAATGCAGGCTTTTTCTGTTTTATATCAAACATCCTGGAACCAAACTTCAGATTGGCGATTGGAATAAGAGTATTGGAGCAATAGAGAGAAAAAAGGATAGAAAACAAGCCAAAAAAAAGAATGGCTCTCATTATTCTAAAAAGAGAAATACCCCCAGATTTAAAACTTGATAGTTCATAAAATTCCCCCATTGAGCCAAGGGTCATTACCGAGGCCAATAAAATACCTAATGGCAGAGACATTGGAATGATACCAACACTCCGGTAAAAAAGGAGTTCCAATACCAGCCATATACCTAATCCTTTTCCAGCAATGTCATCAATATACAACCAAAGCATCTGCATCACCAGAACGAAAGAGGCGATTAAAAAAGAAACAATAAAAGGAGGAAGGAAACTCCTCAACACCAATCGATCTATTTGCTTCATTTGCCAAAATTAAACAAAAGCGATGGTAAAAAATAAACAAATTTTTCCCCTTTACTTTGCTTAAAAATGGTATTTTTATTTATACTTATCTGTTTCATAACTTTAATTGATTATTATGCTTTTAAACCGTTTGTTTTTATTCACCCTACTACTTTACAGTAGTCATTTTTTGATAGCGCAAAACCCTGCCAGCTCCGGAAAGGAACGTTTGGATAATGCAATGAAAAGAGCTGACCTGCGAAAAAATTCCGTTGTCGGTGGTTTGTCATTTCAATCTATCGGACCTACCGTGATGAGTGGCAGAGTATCGGACCTGGAGGTTAATCCAAATGATCCTACTCAATTTTATGTAGCTTATGCTTCTGGGGGACTCTGGAAAACAGAAAATAATGGACGCACTTTTAAACCTTTATTTGACAAGGAAATAGTCATGACCATAGGCGACATTGCCGTGGATTGGACAAGAAATACTATTTGGGTAGGAACAGGCGAAGTAAATTCAAGCAGGTCTTCCTATGCTGGAACGGGAATATACAAGAGTACAGACGGTGGAAATACCTGGTCTTATAAAGGTCTTCCCGAATCTCACCATATTGGTAGAATACGCCTCCATCCTAAAGATCCCAATAAGGTTTGGGTAGCTGTATTAGGACATCTTTATTCGCCAAATGAGGAAAGAGGCGTATTTATGACCGACGATGGTGGCCTTAGCTGGAAACATACCTTGAAAGTTGATGAACTTACAGGGGCCGTCGATTTAATTGGTGACCCTTCTTCTCCTCAGATTCTTTATGCAGCGACCTGGACTAAATCGAGAGAGGCATGGGATTTTGTTGAGTCCGGAAAGGGATCAGCCATCTATAAAAGTGTGGATGGAGGTAAATCATGGCAAAAAATTACTGCTGCAAATACAGGTTTTCCAGATGGTGAAGGTCTTGGAAGAATTGGTTTGGAGGTAACACAACATCAAGGAAAAACCGTTCTATTCGCGGCTATCGATAATTATTTCAGGCAAGAAAACAAATCTTCTGCCAATGCTGACGAACTTACTAAATTCTCTTTGAGAACTATGTCGAAAGATGTCTTTTTAACTCAAAAGAAATACCTTATTAAAGACTTTTTGCAGAAAAATGGCTTCCCTGCTGAATATACCGTTGAAAAAGTATTAGACTTAGTCAAAAAAAATGAGATTACCCCATTAAATCTTGTGGAATATACTGAAGATGCTAATTCTGCCCTTTTTGACGCCCCTGTCCATGGCCTTGAAGTTTACCGGTCTGACGATATGGGCAAAACATGGAAATTAACCCATGAAAAAGGATATTTAGAAAATGTACATTATACCTACGGTTATTATTTTGCCCAAATTCGTGCGGCTAGCGTAAATCAATTGTATGTTTTAGGTGTTCCTGTTCTTTCCTCTGATAATGGCGGAAAAACATGGAAATCGATAAATGGGGATAATGTGCATTCCGATCATCATGCCCTTTGGGTGAACCCAAAGAAACCAGGACACTTGATCCTTGGAAACGATGGCGGAATAAATATTTCTTATGATAATGGTGAACATTGGATTAAATGCAACACGCCAGCCTTAGGTCAGTTTTACCATGTGGCCGTTGATATGGCTGAACCTTACAGAGTCTATGGAGGATTGCAAGACAATGGGGTTTGGATGGGTCCCAAAACCAATAAGCCAAATACGGAATGGCATGATTCCGGCGATTATCCCTTCAAATCGATTATGGGTGGCGATGGTATGCAAGTTGCCATTGATACCAGAGATAATGAAACGGTATATACCGGATTTCAATTTGGAAATTATTTTAGAATAAATACAAAAACCGGACAAAGGAAGGGAATTACGCCCAAGCATGCCCTGGGAGAACGGCCGTTGAGATGGAATTGGGAGACGCCCATTCATTTATCTATCCACAATCAGGACATTCTTTATATGGCATCCAATAAAGTACACCGTTCTTTAAATAAAGGCGATTCTTTTAAAGTAATAAGTGGAGATTTAACAAAAGGAGGAAAAAAAGGAGACGTGCCCTTTGGCACCATTTCCTGTATTCACGAATCACCAGTTACCTTCGGATTAATTTACGTGGGAACCGATGATGGTATGATACATCATAGTCCAGACGGGGGTACTACATGGAAAAGACTGGACGAATCATTACCACAAAATTTGTGGGTAAGTAGCATTCAAGCCTCTGCTTTTAAAGCCTCAAGGGTATATGTAACGTTAAATGGTTATAGAAATGATCATTTTAAACCCTATGTTTATGTTTCCGACGATTACGGAAATACATGGAAGCAAATCGGCGAAGGATTACCTAATGAACCCGTAAATGTGCTAAAGGAAGATCCCGTCAATGATAATTTACTCTATATTGGGACTGATAATGGCCTGTATTGTTCATTGAATGGTGGCAAACAAGTTCAACTATTTGAAAATAACCTACCTGCCGTTTCTGTGCATGACCTGGTTATACATCCAAGGGATAAGGAAATTATCGTCGGTACGCATGGCAGATCTATATATCTGGCTTCTGTCAAAGAACTACAACAGCTTACGCCAGAAATCATGGCAAAAACATTGCACGCTTTTACTCCAGCCTCACCTTTTGCCAGTCCACGATGGGGCAGAAAAATGGCTCCCTGGCAAGAAAGTATGTCACCTGACATACATTTACCAGTTTATGCGTCCACCGCAGGGAAAGGTTTTATGCGTTTATATTCCGACAACAAAGAATTATTGTTTGAGCAAGAAGTGTCGATGTCAAACGGACTTAATTATGTTCCTTACAAAGGAATCATAAAAGAATCTGCCCTTGCAACCTTAGAAATGTTGGCCAATAAAAATCTTAAAGAGGAAGAAAAGCCAATTAAAATAAAGGCCATGGAAGATGGTCAAATTTATCTGGTAAAAGGCAAATATACTATCTCATTTGAGATGAATGGAGCAAAATCAGAATCAACACTTATTCTCCGTTAATAGCATTTGAATAGAAAAATAAATGCTAAAATAATAAAGGGCGGCAAAAAATTGCCGCCCTTTATATTATCCTTCTACCTGTGAGAAACTGCTATTGCGATAGCGCTTTCTATCATGTTCCTTCAAGTAAATTTTTCTTAAACGCAGAGAAGCTGGGGTTGCTTCTACAAATTCATCTTCCTGGATATATTCCAATGCTTCTTCTAAAGAGAAGCGACGAGGTGGAATCAACTTTAATTTATCATCAGAACCAGAGGCTCTCATGTTCGTTAATTTCTTGGTTTTAGTAAGATTAATTACCATATCACCAGGTCTGTTGTTCTCCCCAACTACCTGACCTTCGTAAATATCTTCATTAGAACCTATAAAGAAAACACCTCTGTCCTGCAGGTTATTGATAGAGAAAGGAATGGATTTACCATTTTCCATACTGATAAGAGAACCATTTTGACGACCCTGAATTTCGCCTTTATAAGGTTGGAAGTTTAAGAATCTGTGATTCATAATAGCTTCTCCTGCAGTAGCGGTCAACAAATAATTTCTAAGACCGATAATACCTCTTGAAGGAATCTCCAGTTTAAGAATAACTCTATCTGCCTTCGGCTCCATAGAAAGAAGGATACCTTTTCTTCTGGTAACAGCTTCGATGGCTCTTCCGGAAACAGCATCAGGTAAATCGATGGTTAGTTCCTCAATTGGTTCACATTTTTCGCCATCAATCAATTTTAAAATAACCTGAGGCTGACCTATTTGAAGTTCATACCCTTCTCTACGCATAGTTTCAATAAGAACTGCCAGGTGGAGAACCCCTCTACCAAACACTCTGAAACTATCTGCTGAACCTGTATCTTCTAATCTTAGGGCCAGATTTTTTTCTAATTCCTTCTCTAACCTTTCACGAACATGTCTTGAGGTAACGAATTTACCTTCCTGACCGAAGAAAGGAGAATCATTGATAGTGAAGACCATACTCATAGTAGGTTCATCTATAGAAATAGGTGGTAAAGGCTCTGGAAATTCAAAATCGGCGATAGTATCACCAATTTCGAAACCGTCTATACCCACAATGGCACCAATTTCACCTGCTTTAATTTCGGTTACTTTAGCTTTTTCAAAACCTTCAAAAACATAAATGGCCTTTAATCTACTTTTAACGATAGAACCATCTTTTTTACAAAGGCTAACCATTTGCCCTTCTGTTATTACACCTCTTTGCAACCTACCGATAGCGATCCTACCAATGTAATTGGAATAATCGAGCGAGGTGATAATCATCTGGGTAGTACCCTCTGAAACCTTTGGCGGTGGAATATGTGTAACGATAGAATCGAGCAGAGCGAAGATATTATCTGTGGGCTTCTTCCAATCTTCACTCATCCAGCCATTCTTAGCGGAACCGAAAATGACGGGAAAGTCAAGTTGATCTTCCGTAGCATCTAAGTTAGCCATGAGTTCAAAGATTTGCTCATGAACCTCCAATGGAGTACAATTCTCTTTATCGACCTTATTGATAACAACGATAGGTTTTAATCCTAAGGCTAAAGCCTTCTGAAGAACGAAACGAGTTTGAGGCATAGCACCTTCAAAAGCATCTACAAGGAGGAGAACCCCATCGGCCATATTTAGGACTCTTTCCACTTCGCCGCCAAAATCACTGTGACCAGGCGTATCGATAATATTAATTTTATATTCCTTGTAACGGATAGATACATTTTTAGCAAGGATGGTAATTCCCCTTTCTCTTTCGAGATCATTGCTATCCATGATCAATTCGCCAGGTGTTTCATGGTCTTTAAAAAGTCGACCTGCCAGCAGCATTTTATCTACCAGCGTTGTTTTGCCATGGTCAACGTGAGCGATGATGGCAATGTTTCTTATTTGCATTTTAATTTTCTTTTCGGGGCACAAAGGTAGGTCAAATAATCTTTTAAAAGAACAAGCAAACGTTTTATTAATAATAAATTATTATTGAGGTACAAAATGGTGCCGCCAGGGGCTAAAGGGTATTGGGGAAATGATGCCGCCAGGGGCATAATGGTCTATAGACATGTGACCCCTCCGGGGTCAGGACACAAAAATGAATCGACCCGTCCTAAAAAAAGTTTACAGATTTAACAATTCTTTAAAAATAGTCCTGATACAAATTTACACTTTCGACCCCAGAGGGATCGCACGTTTATAATGACCTGTCCTAAAAAATAGAGGCTATCTTTTAGATAGCCTCCAGGGTAAAAATTCGTTTTAAGGTAGAATGGAAAACTAATTGAAATAAAAAGTACGGACCATTTCCTGCTGTGTATGAGGATGACAAACTACATCAACATTTAAAGTACAGCGTTCAAACTGAAGCGCGTAAGAATGTTGAACCATGTTTGGACCTAACACCGCTTTTTTTAATTCCTGTGAAGAAAGCATAGCACCAACGTCCTCTTTTAATGAATGCATTAATTCTCTCACCTTACCTAAAGTGCTGCCTGTACCTGAGTTGATAAGACCTACGGTCAGGGCTAATTTGATTTTTTTGATATTCATGGGATGGGTATTAAAAAAAAGATTTTAATGATCTTCTATATTGTAAACTTTATTATCGTTTGATATGTTGTGCCAAATTATTTAATTAAATGTTAATGGTTTTAGTTCTCAGCAAAAAGGGTGCTTCCTGAACGAAAGCACCCGATAAATTCTACTTTATGGAATAAAAGTATTTATAACTAAGGCGTAATAATAGATAATTAATCGACTGCGTCGTGTAAAAAGGAATTGCCCTCACTGATTTCCAAAGTATTTGAAGTATTTACAGAATACCTGGAGAAATTATTATCCCCTGAAGCAGGCACATCCTCAAGTGTAACATTCCGTCGTATATAGGCTGGCTGGTTTTCCAAATCACTAATTACTTTAGGATTATTTAACTTTTGCGTTTGGGCGCGAAGAACTTCTCTGCGTTTATTTTCTTCCTCTCTGTTTGAGAAAGGGGAAGAATTTGGAGAAGCCACATTTTTACCTTTATCTTTTAAATAAGGATCTGTCTTGCTAATGATATTATCGCCTCTCTTGTTAGGATCGATATCTCCAAATTCAATTACCCGACCATTATTATTGCCCTCTTCATAACCAATACCGCTCAAACCGCTGGAGGGTACTGTGTCTGAGATTCTTGTGGTAGCATCATCACCCAGGTTAATAGTAACTTTATTTTTTTGAGGCATAAAGTCTAAGTTATCGGTAATTTGGTGTTCAAAACCAGTGGCAATAACCGTAACGCTCAATTTGTTACCCAATTTATTATCATAACAGTTTCCCCAGATAATTTCACTGCCATCACCGGCCTCCTCTCTAACGAAGTCAGTAATCTCAAAAATCTCATCCATCGTAACTTCTTTCAGACCAGAGGTAATATTCAAAAGGATATGTTTTGCCCCATTGATATTATTATCTTCAAGAAGAGGAGAATGCAGCGCCTGATCTACTGCGATACGCGCCCGATCATTACCTTCGGCGAGACCTGTTCCCATAATGGCGACCCCGCTACCACGCATAACCGTATTAACGTCTTCGAAATCGACATTTACATAGCCGGGCACGGTAATTATTTCAGCGATTCCTTTAGCTGCAGTGGTAAGCACATTATCAGCTTTTGAAAAAGCATCCGACAGAGAGAGATTACCGTGAATCTGTCTAAGTTTATCATTTGAAATAATGATTAGGGTATCTACGGAATTTTTCAATTCATTGAGACCTTCAAAGCCTTGAGAAGTCCTTTTATTTCCTTCGAAAGTAAAGGGTAGGGTGACAATACCAACGGTAAGGATATTCATTTCCCTTGCCGTTCTGGCAATAATTGGAGCGGCTCCTGTTCCAGTGCCACCGCCCATACCTGCCGTGATGAAGAGCATTTTGCAGTTATTTTCAATATACCTTTTCACCTCCTCTATGGATTCTTCACAGGCCAGTTTACCAACGTTAGGTTTAGAACCAGCGCCCCTTCCTTCTGTTAAATTAGGGCCGAGCCTGATTTTAGTTGGCACCGGGCTATTTTCCATGGCTTGATTATCGGTATTACAAATGGCAAAATCAACGCCAACAATACCTTGTTTATACATGTGTGTTACCGCATTACTTCCTCCTCCACCTACACCTATTACTTTTATGATTGGACTATCGTCTTTTGGAAATTCGTAAATCATAGCATTTTTTTTGGGTAATCAAAATTTAAAAAACAGAGACTAAAGGTCTGAATCGGGTTCAGCATCAAACCATTCCCTTGTTTTTTCGATGATTATGTTAATAAATCCACCTTTTGTTGGTTCAGATTCAATCTTTGAACCTTCAGGATCTTTTAATTTAGCTGTCTTTTCAGGTGCTTTATACTTACCCTTCTCCCTGTCCTCAATACCCCTTAAAAGGAGACCTATCGCTGTAGCGTAAATAGGGCTGCATAATGCTTCAGAGTAACCGTGGGCAAGGTGTTCCACAGGCAAGCCAATTCTGGCAGGAAGTCCTGTATGGTATTCAGCCAATTTGTCAACGTGACGTAAAAGCGCTCCTCCACCGGTCAGAACGATGCCTGCAACTAATTTTTTCCCGTAGCCCGAATTAGCAATTTCCGTATAAACGTAATCGAAAATTTCTTCCATTCGTGCCTGAATGATAAGAGAAAGATTTTTTTCAGATATCTCTTTGTGTTCTCTTCCTCTCAACCCGGGAATGGATATGATTCTATTATCAAATACTTCATCAGATAAAGCGGAACCAAAGCGGGTTTTCAAATTTTCGGCATGTTGAGGCATGACAGTACACCCCTCTTTAATATCTTTCGTGACTATATTTCCACCTAATGGAATAACAGAGGTATGCCTGATAATACCTTCATAAAAGATGGTAATATCTGTTGTCCCACCGCCAATATCAATAAGAACCACTCCAGCCTGTTTCTCCTCTTCATTCAAAACGGCCATAGCGGAGGCAATAGGTTCCAGGGTCATATTAGCTACTTTAGCACCTGCCCTCTCTACACATCTGAAAATATTATTTGTCGCCGTAATTTGGCCTGTAATAATATGAAAATTAGCCCCTAAATGAACACCAGACATACCGATAGGATCAACAATACCGTGTTCTGAATCTACAGAAAATTCCTGTGGAATAGCATGCAAAATTTTATCCCCGGGAGGCAGAACTAATTTGTGAATATCATGAACCAGGCGATCAATATCCTTTTGGGATACTTCAGAATCACCATATTCCCTAACTAATTGTCCCCTGTGCTGTAAGGTTTTAATATGTTGACCAGCAATACCAACATGCACCAAATTGAAATCGATGTTCGCAGAACGTTTGGTGATTTCAATAGCCTCTTGAATAGCGTTTACGGTTTTCTCAATATTGGATACCACCCCCCGGAGGACACCTTCTGAGTTAACCTTGCCCAGTCCCAGAACTTCAAGTTTCCCTAAATCGTTCTTGAAACCCGCAATGGCACAGACTTTCGTTGTACCAATGTCGATGGCCAACACAACCTCTTGATTTTTTTCAACTCTTTCCATAGTAGTTTGTAATTACGCCCAATAAATATGTCAAAATAAGTAATCTAAATACAATTTAATTGCAAACAATCTGATTCCTGAATCTTAGGTCGAGGTTTCGGTATTTACGCCAACCCACAAAGGGCATAGCTTCTTTATAAAATACCTTTAACTTTTTCCATTTCTGCATTGAATCAGCAAATTCGCCAAATATAATTTTTTGATCCCCAATCATAGGAACCAGTGTAAATTCTCTTTTAAGGTTTACGTGAATCTGAACCAACATTGATTTTAAGAAAGGATCTGCCTCAATCTCGACACAAAGTTTGTACAAGTCATGTAGCGCATTATCCTTTGTTAAAAAATCAGGTGAGAAGGGAGGATATTCACCCGTAGCAGTAATAATATTAACAGCAAAGTGCTTTGACAAAGGTAATTTTATTCCCTCTTCATCCAAATAATATTGATCTCCACGATTATTAATGACCCTAACAATAGGTTTACGCTGTATAATATGAATACCTAGTCTGTTTCGGCTATCCAGAAAAACCTCGGCATCTTTAATAAACGGATTTTTTTCAAGCAGCGTTTCAATTCTGTTCAAGTCAATGGTTTTGAAAGATTGCCCAATAACCTGAAAGCCTAAACCACGGTCCAACTCAACGAGTACGTCTTCCTCTTCAATTAAAAATGAACTATCCGGCAAAGATTTAATTTCAGTTTTTATCTCAACAATAGGTTTTTCCTTTCTTACATCGACGGCCAAGATAATAAGACCCAAGATAATAAATCCAAATAATCTTACCAAAAAAGACTTCCATTTCCCTATAGAAATATTATTTTTCATCGTTTACTCTTTTAAGGATTTGGCATGATACATATCAACAATCTGTGGCAGCATCCTATCAAAATCGCCAGCTCCCAACATAAGTAATACTTCAGGTTGAACCTGATTTAACGCTGAAATCAACCCATCTGAATCTACCAGTTTTTTATCTAAAATACTTATCTTTTGAAGTAAAAGAGCAGAATCCATACCTGGAATAGGTTGTTCTCTGGCTGGATAAATCGGTAAAAGAATTACGCTATCTAACGCTGACAGCGCTTTTGCAAAACCATCCAAAAAATCTTTGGTTCTACTAAAGAGATGGGGTTGAAAAACGGCAGTAATTTTTTTACCAGGATAAAGTTCTCTTGCCGCTGAAATTACCGCATTTAATTCTGTTGGATGATGCGCATAATCGCTGATTATAACCATTTTATCATTAACCAACTTAATATCAAACCGTCTTTGAATACCTTTAAATGTGAGTAAATTTTCACGAATAGCATCCTCGCTTACGCCCAAACGTAGGGCTATGGCAATAGCTACTACTGCGTTTAAAACATTATGTCTGCCTGGCAGGGAAAATTTCAGATCTTTGATTAAAATATCATTATGTTGATAATCGAAGATTAAAGCATTTGATTCTAATCTAATATTTACCGCTTTAAAATCTCCCTCTTCTATACCAAAAGATTGTTTATTTCCGGTGGAGGGAAACAAGTTAACGGAAGCATGCTGGATTAGTAGCAATCCATCTGCGGCCGTTTGAGCGGCAAAGGGTTTAAATCCGGTGTCAAGCAGTGATTCAAGTGAACCGTAAATATCAAGATGGTCTGCATCTGTCGATAAAATCGCCGCTATTTCCGGATGAAGATGTAAGAAAGACCTATCGAATTCATCGGCTTCAATGACGACCCAATCAGATTGACCGGACACATAATTCCCCCCAAAATTTTCAACAATTCCACCCAGAAAAGCGGTACAGGAAACGCCACCTTCTTTCAACAAATGGGTGGTAATAGAAGAAGTTGTTGTTTTTCCGTGCGTACCACCGATAGCAATGGTTTTCATATTTTTACTAATCAAACCAAGAATCTCCGCTCTTTTCATAAACGGAAGACCGCTAGCCTGGAAATGCTGACAAACAGGATGAATAAGGGGAACGGCAGGGGTATAAATGACCAGATCAATCAACGTTGGAAAAGGTTCAGCATAATTATTTTCATAACAAATAACCATTCCTTCTGCTGATAGCTGATCTGTCAGCACCGTTTGGGTCTTATCATACCCAAAGATTTTAACGCCCCTTTCATTAAAATATCTGGCTATAGCGCTCATACCGATGCCGCCAATACCAATGAAGTAAATATTTTTCAGCTGTTGTAATGTCTTCATATTGCCACCTTTTTCTTGTCCGAAGGGACAAATTGAAGAATTATATCTGCCAATTTTTCCGCAGCATCAGGAAATCCCAATCGAAGGGCATTTCTACCGAGGGCAACTAAGCACTCCTCATTCTGCACTAATTTGAAAATTTCAGGAAGGAGATCATTCTTAACCTGGTCATCCTTTATGGTCATAGCTGCGGCGTTCTGCTGCAAACTCAAGGCATTTTTCGTTTGATGATCCTCTGCCACATTGGGAGACGGTATTAGAATAGAAGGTTTACCTAATAAACAAATCTCCGCGATGGTGAGTGCACCGGCTCTGCACACCACTAAATCAGCTGCCCGATAAGCCATAGACATGTCATCAATAAAAGGCATAACTCGAACCTGAGGTAAACTACCTGACTCACTTTCCATACACAAAGAGGCATAAAATTTACCACATTGCCAGATAAATTGCACTTCCTGATTGGCACGAAGTAAATCTTTACCAAAGATCATAGCATTATTTAAGGTTCTGGCACCCATACTTCCCCCTGCGACAAAAACTATCTTTTTTGATGGATCTACCTTGAAATATTGACAAGCCGTGACTCTATCAGGTAATTGAGAAGGATACAAGGCATTGCGTACAGGATTTCCGGTTAAAACCATCTTTTGTGAAGGAAAAACCAGATCCATATCTGGAAATGCGACACCAATTTTATTAGCAAATTTTGCTAAAATCTTATTGGTAACCCCGGCATAAGAATTTTGCTCTTGAATAACCGTGGGAATACGCAACAGCACTGCGGCAAACAAGGCAGGACCACTGGCATAACCACCAACACCTACCACCACATCGGGTTTAAATCTATGTAGTATGGAGATTGCCTGCCAAATACTGTGAACCACTTTTACAGGAAAAAGGAAATTTTTAGCACCAAAACTTCTATCGAAACCACTAATCCATAAACCTTTAATAGGATAACCCGCTTTGGGAACAGCCTGCATTTCCAGTTTTTCCTGAGCACCTACGAATAAAATTTCAGTTTCCGGAAATTTCACTTTAATGGCATCTGCGATAGCAATAGCAGGGAAAACATGTCCCCCTGTTCCCCCGCCACTAATTAGAATTCGGGGTGCAGCATTATCCAACTTTTTATTGATTTGTTGCAACATCCGTTCCTATATTTGAAGATTCCACAAATTTACTAACTGATAGAATGATACCCAACGAGATACAATTCATGATTATAGAGGTTCCCCCCAGGCTTATCATAGGTAATGTTACCCCAGTGACGGGAACCAGATGGGTTGCCACCGCTATATTTATAAAAGCCTGAAAAACAAAACTGAAACCTAGCCCTGTTACAACCATGGCACCAAAAGCTTTAGTACTTTTCGTTACAAGACGCGTTATTCTAAAGAAGAAGCCCAGGTAAAGGGAAATGACAAAAAGTCCGCCCAATAAACCATATTCCTCCACTAAAATGGAGTAAATAAAATCGGCATAAGAAGAAGGCAGAAAATTTCTTTGAATGCTCTGTCCCGGGCCCATGCCGAAGAAACCTCCATTGGCAATAGCGACCTTAGATTGTTGCACTTGAAATCCGCCATCTGAATCTGTCGTAAACTCTTTGATTCTCTCTATCCAGGTGGCCAATCTTACCAAATCCGGAAAAAAGTGACCCAAAAGAATGAGTATCGAAAAAGCAATAATAGCAAGTAAAACTAACATTAAAATATACTTAACGGCTACCCTTCCTACAAACATCATAGCTATACAGCTGGAAAAAAGAAGTAGGGCCGTCGATAAATCAGCAGGTGCAATTAAAAAACAAATAATAATTACCGGCAAAATAAGCGGTAAAAAAGCACTTTTAAAATCCTTTATATTCGACTGTTTCGAAGAAATCGTTCTGGCCAGATAAAGGATTAATGCTAATCTTGCAAAATCAGATGACTGAAAGGTGAAACCAAAAACGGGAATTTCTATCCATCTGCGTGCGGAGTTAATATCTACGCCAAAGAGCAGGGTAAAAATAAGTAAAGGAATGGCCACAATAAACAAAAATGGTGCTATCCTATGAAAGCGAAGATAATGTAATCTGTGCAAGACATACATTATAAAAAATCCAAAAAGAACAATAAACCCTTGTTTTACCAAATAATATTCCGTATTACCTCCTTGTTCCTTATGTGAAAGACCTCCGGTAGAGGAGTAAACCCCTAATAAAGAAACCAGGGTCATTAAAGAAATAAGCACCCAAATGACTCTATCTCCTTTTAATTCTGTTTTAAGATTAGATATAAATCCCGTCATAATCCCAATTTTAATGCGTTGACCGCCGTTCGAAATTGGTTTCCTCTATCCTCATAATTTTTATACAAATCAAAACTGGCACAAGCGGGTGAAAGCAGAACGATTCCACCGGGTTGAGCCAGCATAAAGGCTTCATTTACTGCATCCTGCATAGATGAAATTTCAAGAAAAGGCACCAGATTTTTGAATACCTTTCTAAGAGGTTTATTATCAGCACCAATAGCAACAATAGCTTTAACCCTTGAGGCAATTAAAGGTAATATTTCATTATAATCGTTTCCCTTATCAAGCCCACCAGCTAACCAAACCACCGGTTTTGTCATTGCTTCGAGCGCAAAATAGACAGCATTTACGTTGGTTCCCTTACTATCATTAACGAAAAGCACCTCATCAATTTCCGCTATTTTTTCTAATCTGTGAGGATCATTTTTAAACGATAGGAGACATTCCTGAATTGATTCAGGAGAGACGCCCATCTGGATGGCAGTTTGAATAGCAAAAGCAGCATTCATAGCATTGTGTTTTCCTAAAAGCGCGGTATGCTGCAAGTTAAAAAGGTGACCGGCTATGCTTAGCCAGTCACCATGCAACATAGATTGGGAGATCTTCACAAAACTGGAAGTCAAAATATAATTACTGTATCGTTGAGCTGTTTCTTTATCATCAATATTTATAATAAAAGTGTCCTCTTCTGATTGATTTTCTGCTATTTTAAATTTTGCATCGGCATAAGCGTCGAGTTTATAGTGGTACCGGTCCAGATGATCTGGTGTAATATTTAATAAAATTGCAATATCCGGTCTGAATTTCAGTACACCATCCAACTGAAAACTACTAAGTTCAAGAACATAAATTGGTTTAGGTTCCTGAGCTACCATGGCAGCGAAACTCAAGCCGATATTACCGCCTAAACCCACATCGAGTCCACCCGTTTTTAGCAAATGATATATTAACCTGGTGGTCGTTGTTTTACCATTTGTACCAGTGATACCAATGATAAAAGACTGGGTGTACCAGGAGGCGAATTCAATTTCAGAAACGATGGTTTTTCCAGATTCTATTAATTGTTTAACCACGGGAACATTATCAGGTATTCCCGGACTTTTTACCACGATATCTGCGGTCATCAAGCGCAATAAATTATGCGAGCCCATTTCAAATGGGATATCATTTTCCTTTAACACCTGAAGATAATGATCGGAGATAGCACCTTTTTCAGATAAAAAGACCTCCCAGCCTTGTTTTTTCCCAAGAATGGCTGCACCGACACCACTTTCACCTCCCCCTAAAATGAGTAATCGTTTTCCTTGAATCATCGCTACCTTATTTTTAGGGTTATGAGGGTGAAAACAGCTAGTAAGACACCTACCAACCAAAAACGGGTTACTATTTTCACCTCATGAATTCCCTTTTTCTGGAAATGATGATGAATGGGAGACATTAAAAAAATACGTTTGCCCTCTCCATATTTCTTTTTCGTGTATTTAAAATAAGCTACCTGAATAATTACTGATAAACTTTCAATAACAAAAACGCCGCATAAAACTGGCAATATCAATTCTTTACGTAAAATAATAGCTAAAGCACCTATGATTCCGCCCAAAGTCAAACTCCCTGTATCGCCCATAAATATTTGTGCAGGAAAACTATTGTACCATAAAAAACCAAGACAAGCCCCGAGTAGCGCACCCGTAAAAATGAGCAGTTCCCCTGATCCGGGAAGATGAAGGATATTGAGGTAATTGGCGGCGATAGCATTCCCTGATACGTAAGCAAAGATGCCTAATGTCATGGCAATAATCCCCGAAACGCCCGTAGCCAGTCCATCTAAACCATCGGTTAAATTAGCCGCATTGGACACACCGGTCACTATAAAAATAACGACTGGGATAAAAATCAACCAAATCCAAAACTTATTAGCCTGTGCTTTAATAGGAATTAAAGCGGCATAGTTTAGTTGATTACCCTTCATAAAAGGAATGTTTGTCAGCGTTGTTTTGTAATCTGCCTTTTCTGAAATTCCCTGATTAGTTTGAGTATAAATATAATCACCTACCCTATCCTTATCGTTCAAACCAAGTAACAAGGCATCTTCGGTATCCATACGAACTACTATTTCGTCGCTTCCCAGCATCATGAGGGCAATAATAAGACCCAGGCCGATTTGTCCGGCAATTTTAAATTTACCTTTTAAACCTTGCTTATCTTTCTTAAATACTTTGATATAATCATCTATAAAACCTATGACGCCCATCCAGATGGTGGCGATGAGCATCATTAAAATATAAATATTATCAAGTCGGCTTACCAGCAAGGTGGGAATTAAAATGGCTAGAATTATAATAATTCCTCCCATGGTAGGCGTGCCCTGTTTTTGAATCTGGCCTTGTAAACCAAGGTCACGAATAGACTCACCTATTTGCAATTTCCTTAAATAATTAATAATTGCACCACCGAAAACTAAAGAGATCAGCAATGAAAAAATGACCGCAAGCCCTGCACGGAAAGTAATATATTGGAAAAGACCCGCACCAGGAAAGTGTCCAATATAACGATTCAGCCATTCGAAAAGGTCAATTAACATAGCGTCTTAATTATTTAAATCTTTAAAATCACCCAATAAAGCTTCGCGCAGGATTGCCTTGTCATCGAAAGGATATCGAACGCCTGATATTTCCTGGTACGGCTCATGGCCCTTTCCAGCCACCAGCAGGATATCTCCTTTTTTAACTAAATGACAAGCGGTTCGAATAGCTTCCCGTCGATCCGTTATTTGTAGCGTATGCTTTAACTGTTCCGAGGAAAGTCCGGCAACCATTTCTTTTATAATGGCCACCGGTTCCTCTGTTCTGGGATTATCTGAAGTTAATATTATTAAATGGCTCCAATCGGCAGCAACTTTTGCCATTTTGGGCCTTTTTTCCCGATCTCTGTCCCCTCCACAACCAATAACTGTAAGGACGTTTACGTTATTTGGTTTCATTTTATGAATCGTTTCTAACACTTTAAGCAAGGCATCTGGTGTATGTGCATAATCAACAATGGCCATGACCTTAGTTTGAGGAACTTTGAAATAATCGAATCTTCCAGCTGCGGCCACCAATCCACTTAGTCTGGTTCTCAGCGAGGTATCTTCCACGCCAAGTAAAGAAGCGGCAGCATAAACGGCGGTTAAATTATAAGCATTAAACTCACCCATGAGCCTGGTAAACATTTCCTTGCCGTTTATCTCTATGTGTAAACCTTCCAAACCATTGGTTATCAAACGAGTTTTAAAAGAAGCCATCCTTTTTAACGCATAGGTATGAATATCGGCTTTGGTATTTTGCACCATAACCATTCCCCTTTTGTCATCGATATTCACTAAGGCGAAGGCATTTTTGGGCAGGTCATCAAAAAACTGCTTTTTAGCTTTTAGATAATGGTCAAAAGTTCCATGATAATCTAAATGATCATGAGTAATATTAGTAAAAATAGCCCCCTTAAACTGAATACCTGCAATTCTGTGCTGGTGAATGGCATGAGAACTTACCTCCATAAAAACATACTGACAACCCAAAGCAAGCATTTCTGAAAAAAGACCTTGTAATTGAGCGGCATCTGGCGTGGTATGTGTAGCTGGAATAACCTTATCTGCTATTTTAATTTCAATGGTTGATATTAATCCACAAGTGTAGCCTAAAGAGGAAAACAGGTCAAAAAGTAAGGTTGTGGTGGTTGTTTTTCCATTTGTACCTGTAACACCAACGACGTTGAGTTCCCGGGTTGGATAATCATACCAGGCAGACATTAACCATCCAAAGGCGTGGCCTGCATTTTCCACCAACACGACACATATATTATCGGGAATATTTACGTCACAATATTCACAAACAATACAGGTTGCACCTTGTAAGACTGCTTGTTGAATATACTGATGACCATTGGTTTGCACCCCTTTTATTGCAACGAAAACAGCACCTGGAATCACACGACGTGAATCGGCTGTAATCTCTGTGACAGAGATATTTACATGGCCGTTTTGAATGCGGTGAGGCACGGAGGTCAGTAGATTCTTTAATTCTTTCATCGTAGCATCAGGTGAATCGTTTGACCATTTGTTTTCGTACCCGGTTGCACCGATTGATGAACCACCTTTCCAACGCCTTCGATTGAAACCTTTAGTCCCTTATTTTCCAATAAATAGATAGCGTCTTTTAATCCGGCACCCAAAACGGAGGGAACTTTATGTTGTTGAATATTAGGTTTTTTTACATCGAGGTGATTACTATTTCCTTTTAAAACCGCCCAGTTTGAGTCAAAGGGACCTTCTGAAGGAATATCTAAAAAGGAGAGCAGATATTTTATATCCTTTGAATTACCAAAATCGAAACCGGGTAAATCAAGTTGCGCCAGGAGAGGTTTCACTGTTGAATTAACGGAAGGATGGAGATCAATGGATGAAAAATAAATTTTGTCTGCTATTTCGCGAAAAACAGGCCCTGCCACATCACTTCCATAATATCCATTTTTTAGGGGATTATGAATAACTACTACACAAGAATACTTAGGATTTTCGGCGGGGAAATAGCCTACAAAGGAAGCTCTGTACCCACCTTTATGCTGTTCATTGGAAGAAAGTCTTTGATAATTTGTTTGGGCCGTACCTGTTTTCCCTGCGAAAGAATACTGGGAGGTACTGAGCTTGCTTGCTGTTCCACGAACTACTACATTACGCAGTAATTCTTTGACTTTGGCAATAGACTCAGTACCGGCAATCTTCTTTTTCATAACATCAGGAGTAAACTCCTGAATCCAGGCACCATCGTGTTGCACACCTTTGACTAGGAAGGGACGCATTAATTTGCCATCATTTGCGATAGCATTATAAAAATTAAGGAGTTGCAACGGTGTCAAACTTAATTCATATCCAATTGCCATCCAGGGAAGTGTCGTACCACTCCAATTATCTTCACTGCTGTATGCTTTTTTAAAATAGGGTAAAGCCTCCCCTTCTATATCCTTTTGCGAGGTATTATGTAGATTAAATTGCTCTAATGTTTTCAAAAATTGGGTGGCGGATAATTTTCCTTCTTCCTCTGCTGAGCCGGAAAAGTAACGGCTCAGGGTTCTGGCCATGCCTACATTCGAAGAAATTTCAAAGGCTCTACTCACTGAAATAGATTCTAAGGACTTACTTTCTTCAGCTACATCTAACATTTTATCTCCATAGAAATCGGCAACACCTTTAGAAATTTTAATCTCCTCATTCAGATCAATAGTTGTATTTTCAAGGATAGCCAACATGGTTGCGGCCTTGAAAGTAGAACCAGGTTCAACAGACATGCCTATAGCATAATTGAATCCCTCTGTGTATTCACCTTGAAATCTGCCCAAATTGGCGATAGCTTTAATCTCCCCCGTTTTAACTTCCATGACTACAGCGGTTCCCCATTCAGCCTCATGATATTTCATTGCTTTGAGTAACGAATTTTCTGTTATTTCCTGAAAATTAATATCTAAGGTAGTAACCACATCGTTTCCATCTTTGGGATTGATGCTATTCAAATCTTCCAACGGCAACCAGATATCATTTTTTCTACTCACTCTGAGCATATACTGTTGCCCAGGCGCGCCTTTAAGGGTATTATTAAAAGACCCTTCAATGCCTACCGGTTTAGCACCCTCTCTAAGATAGCCGATAGTTCTTTGGGCTAACAAATTGAATGGCATTCTTCTTTTGCTGGATTGCTCAATAATGAGGCCTCCTTTGAATTGCCCGTAATGGAAGAGAGGAAAATTTTTAATTTTATTTAGTTCGGTGTACGCTATTTTCTTTTTGATAGGTAACCTTCTGTTTTTTCCACTTTTCCTTAGGTTTTTTAGTTGCTTACTAATTTGTGAAGCGCTTTTATTCCAACCTAAAGAATGATGTAGTATGAAAGCCAAAGAATCAATTTTCTCATTAAAATCCAGATCTTTTGGTGCTACGGGATCAAAATACACATCAAAATAAGGAATAGAAGTGGCCAGAAGTGACCCATCGGAGCTTAGAATATTTCCGCGATGCGCCTCGAGATTTTTAAGTTTAATATTTTGAGAAGCTCCTAAATCTCTCCATTTTTGGCCATCTTTAATAGCGACAGCATAGGTTTTAAAAGCAACGAGACAAGCGAAAGGAAGTACCAGTCCAAATAACAAAAAATACATTCTAAAAAGCACTTCATTTCTGATTTCCATCGCTCAATAGGATTTTTTGGGATTAACAACCAATTTAAATGGGCTGCGTTCAAAAGGTTTTAAACCCAAAACGGCGAATCTATCTTCCATTTGAGAACGTTGAACTTTGACTCTATTTTCCGCTGCGAGAGTCATATATTCCCAGCGAAGTTCTTTGATATCGTCTTGAAGGACTTGAATTTCCCTTATTCTTCTTTCCGAAAAATGAGAATTAGCTATATAAAGCATGGCCAGGAAGCCAATAAACAGAACATAAACCAACTTATTAAAAATTTCATCAGAACCGAGAAACTCCAATAATAAAAATTTTCGCAACCCCTTATTACGTGTCATAACAAATGTTTTCTCAAAGCCTACAGATGCCCAATCTGCATTTCAGGACAAAACTATTAAACAGGGAGTTTTCGACCTACTCTTAACTTGGCACTCCTGGCTCTGGAATTAATTTTAATTTCCTCAGCATCAGGCGTAATTGCCTTTTTAGTTAATATATTGAAAGGACGATAAATATTTCCATAAAAATCTTGCTGTAAGATCCCCTCTGGGTTTCCAAATCGCAAGGTATTTTTAGCCATACGGTCTTCTAAGGAATGATAAGAAATTACAACTAATAATCCATCATCATTTAAAAGATCAACCGATTGCCTTAAAAAGTCTGCTAAAACCAGCATTTCCTCATTGACCTCAATTCTTAAAGCCTGAAAAACCTGAGCCAAATATCTTGGTATCTCCCCCCTAACCCACGGATTAACGACATTCAAGAAACCTTGTATATCTTTAAAAGGATTTAACTTTCTGGCCTCAATCAGTGCACTCGCTAAAGATTTTGCATTTCTAACTTCCCCCCATTCACTCAATAAAGTAACTAACTGTTCTTCTTTGTAGGTATTCAAAATATCAGCAGCTGATTTTCCTGTAGATGGATTCATTCTCATATCAAGTAAACCATCCATACGAAAACTAAAGCCCCTTGATTCGGTATCAAACTGATAAGAAGAAACACCTAAATCAGCTAAGATACCATCCACTTTCAGGTATCCGTTCAATTTTAAAAACCGACGGATATACCTGAAATTGTGTGGTACAAAAATTAGTCTTTCATCGTGTGTTACATTCCCGATAACATCGGGATCCTGGTCAAAAGCGATTAAGCGACCTTTGTCACTTAATTTATTTAAAATTCTTTTAGCGTGTCCGCCGCCCCCAAAAGTGGCATCTACATAAACTCCGTCTGGATTTATTTCTAAAGCTTCCACGGAAATATTCGCTAAAACAGGTTCGTGATACATACGTTTGTCTTTTTAATCATCCAATCGTTGTTTACCGCGACCCAGTATCTCCTCAGCCAAATCGGAAAAATCATCCGGCTCATCATCCATGAGCTGATCAAAAACCTCTTTGGACCATATTTCAATTCTGTCATTAAACGCAGATAAAATCACCTCTTTTTCAATACCGGCATATTCTAATAATCTGCGAGAAACCAAAATTCTATCAGCGCTATCCATCTCAACTTTTTGAGCACCCCGATAAAAATATCTAACCAACTCTCTATTTTTTTTACTGTAAACATTCAAGTCGTTGATGTCTTCTGTTGTCTTTAACCAAACCTCTTCCGGGTACAACATCAAACATTTTTCAAACCCTCTATTCACAACAAAACTATAGGTTTCTCTTTTCCCCAATTGACTTATTAATCCACTCGGCAGACGCATGCGACTTTTATCATCGATTTTACATTCGTACTCTCCGAGTAGTTGATTCATCTTGTTTTGTTCCTTTGCTTCTCAAATGTAAATCAAAATTACCACTTTCTACCACTTTCTACCACTTTTTTTAAAAAAAATATATAGAAAAAAATCATTATTTGAACGGCTAAAAATAAAATGATTAATATCAGTTATTTACATATTAATTTTTATAATTATATTAAAAAAATAAAAAATTACTTTTATACCAATCTATTAATCAGGTAATTAAAAGTGTTTAAAAGTGGTAATAAAATTAGTTGAAACAACATTATCTCTCTATTTTGTATCTTGTGGCACAAAAAAAACAGGTAATGCAACGATTAACAGGCATATATTTTGGACCCAGTGAAAAAGGAGGAAGAGGCGTATTTTCAGCCATCTATATTTCAGAAGGAACGCTGATTGAAGTCTGCCCCATGATTGTATTACCCGAAGAAGATTTTCAGAAAATACATGATTCCACTTTACATGATTATTATTTTCTATGGGGCGACGATGAAAATCAATGTGCCATTGCCTTGGGATTTGGATCTCTTTATAATCATGATTATGAGCCGAATGCCAGATATTTTGTAGATCCGGAGGAAGAAACCATGGAGATATATGCCACAAAGGAAATATTCCCAGGAGATGAAATTACTGTTACCTATAATGGCCATCCAGATGACAAATCGCTGGTTTGGTTTGAAGATCCAAACTATGATAAGGAAAAAAAATCCAACGATAATGAAGGGTGAGGGTTGGGTGCTGTTTAATCTGGTGCGTGCTGCAGCGTGTGGTTTTTGAATCAGGATTTTCAGGATTTATATGATTAACCATAACGTCGTTGGTTTGGGAGTTAAGGTTATTATTAAACGGTACTTTCATTTCCAAGCCACTTGCCGATGCGTAACGCATCGGCGAAAAGAAGGGTATAAAGTAAGCGTCTACGAATGACCATTGTACCCAAAACAAAGACGTCCTCTGTAATCCTGTAAATCCTGATTCAAAACTAGGTGACAGCAGGTGAATATTACATTGAAACCTGTCGGGGAGAAGACGCGAAGCATCCCGTCTCTACAGGGTATTCAGAAACCTGACGAGTTGGATGACCTGATGCTGGTTTCCATTGTTTCGCAAATAGGGAAATGTCTCCGTATCATGGGAGGGCGAATGCCATTCGCCCCTACGAAAATGGATTACTTTCAATGTAACCTAATCCTGAAAATCCTCATTCAAACTAATATTTACAGGAAATACTCCTCTAGAGTACCCAACTCCTCAACCAACCACATCGGGCACCCACGAGGGATGCCCTACCCAAATACCAAAACAACATATCTGGCCCATTTTAGTCTTCCGACCGAGAGGAATTGGCTTTTTACGAAGATGAATTTCCACCACTCCGGGTTCATCTTTTTTTTAATGATATGTTGTCGTAAGCGGAAGGTATGATAATGTTTCATAATGCCTAAATAGGAATTCATTCGACTGACAAATTGCAACACCACAGATTTATCTATGGGCGATATGCTTACCACCTCATTTTGTTGTTTCAACACGGTGTAGAAATTTGACTTTATTCTGTTGCCAACATATATTCTATTGGGTTTGATCATGACCCCAAGAAAAGCTAATCCTTTGGAATGATGCTGCAAGTATCGCTTTTTAGGATGTAACTGCAGCTGCAAATTTGTTTTCAAGTAGTTTTCAATGATTGGAATGAGGCCGCCAAGGTATTGTCGGTCGGGATGCACCAGGACAAAATCGTCAACGTATCTGCCGTAGTATTTAATACGCAGCTTCTTTTTTATGAAATGATCCAGGTCATTCAAATAAAAATTAGCAAAAACCTGGCTGGTCAGATTTCCAATAGGCAACCCACTTTCTGCGGGAGAATGAAAAAGACTTTTATCTTTAGGCAAATCGTCCCAAAGGGACTTGTCCCCCTTGATAAAACAATTTTTTGTGGGATTGTTAAAAATGATTCTTCTAGCCATATCCAGTAAAAATAATTTATCCTCTATTTTATCATTTTTGGCTATAAAATCTTCCAGTTTATCATAAAGGAGGGTTCTTGAAATATGCATAAAGAAGCCCCTAATATCCAATTTCAGGACGTATGCTTCTCCCTCGTTTTCCTGGGCACATTGCTG
>Ga0136655_1000137_pt1 | contig 31129 bp, 24 predicted proteins | sample CPBDNA_2_FD_94863 | JGI IMG/M metagenome (GOLD analysis project Ga0136655, IMG submission 94863) | Freshwater to marine salinity gradient microbial communities from Chesapeake Bay, USA - CPBay_Spr_15_0.8_DNA (version 2) | ecosystem: Environmental > Aquatic > Marine > Coastal | place: USA... | reverse complement strand
TGAAACCGGTTAGTTTCGCTCTAATTGCTTTATATTCAGGTAATATTCTTCCAGCTTGCCGCATTAACCAGACAGGTGGCCTTTCTACAAAATCTTTATTAATCGTTTTTAAGAATAATGTGTTCTTTTTCATTGTGCAAATTTATCAAAATAGACTAAATATTTACCATTTTATTACAGATATAATGGATTTTTTGCGGCATTATACATGAAAATAATATTGTCAAGAGAATGATTAAGGGTATTGATTCCTTGAAAAATAATATGAAAAAAATATTAATCTACCATTTAGGTGAAAAAAAGTTTTGATAGAAAAAAAAATTTTAATTGACATTCAATATATTATATATGAGTATTACTATTATATTTGCAAATCAAAATTTTTTAAAAAAATTGGGAACCGATAATAATATTCCTTTAAAAGGAATAAACAATGTTTTTCATTTTAGTTTGTTTGAAGGAACATCATCTGTTTTAATTGAATATACTGTTAATTTATTAATAGAGCATAAGTCTTTATTTTTATTTGGTACTAATGGAAATAAAGATTTAAATGAATATTCAAAAGACAATATTTATATTAATACACTAATTAAAAATTTATTAAATAAATTAGGTTCTATAACTTCATTAAAGGGTCATTCCTTATATCTAAATGAATCATTAGTGCAGATATTTAAAAATAACCCTGATATTGATTTACCATCTGAGAATACTAATAATAATGATACTCCATACCTTTTTGTTATAGATAATGCTCAGGCTTATTTCGATTCGTTGTCAAATAAAGAGATTGATAACGAATTAGCTTTTATTAAAGAAATTAATAAAAGAGGCATTTATACCATATTCTATTTTAAAACAATGGGTATGGTTAACTCCTATTCCAATTTGGCTCTCTTGTTGAATAAAGTAGGTCAGTTTATTCCCGAAGCGACATCTGAGGGCATAAAGGTATTTCTGGAAGAAGTATGTTCAATTTATTACTTAAGTTTAAGTTCTTCCTGTCAGGAATTAATGCTTGGGGAAATATCTAAAAATAATATCTCTTTATCTATTGTAGCAAGTTGTATTCAACAAATAAACTTGTTATTAAAGGATAAAAGTGATACACAAAGAATCGTTTTATCAGAACATTTTGATGAAACAGGTGGCTTTAATAATCTGATACAAAAGCAATATGATTTATTTAAAAATAAATCATATTTGATAATGAAAAATCAAGAGGGTATATCTTTATCTTCAATGAATAAAGTATACCAAAGTTTTTTTCAGTGTTTTCTAATTAAAAATAATAAAAATGATTTTTCATTTAGAAATCTAACTATTGACAATATAAAGGATATTTCAAACTTACCTTTAACACAAATAAAAATTATTATTCATGATTTAGATTCCAACTCTTTTAAATTTATAAAAAAAGTTGAAGAATATTACACCATTATTTCTCCAGATTTTCTTTCACATTGGGAAGAAATGGAACAATGGAAAATGGAAGAACTTTCTAAAATAAACTCCTATCTGGATTTAAATTCTCAAGCCGTTTTGCACCTAAATGGAAATGCTGATTTATTAACAGGTTCTTTTTTAGAAGAAGCTGTAATATGGTTAAATGAAACTAATCATAATTTGCACTGGGCTCGTTTTTATGCACCCGAATATGAATTAACTATTCATTTTATTGAAAATTCAATATCTAATAAAAAAGCGGCTTTGGAGGCAAGTCAGCGAAGAAGTAAACGATTGCTTAAAATATCTAGAGGAATAGCCTTTGTGGTCGGGGGTGCCTTTATTTTATCTTCACTTGCCGCTATATTAGCAGGTATAGAAAGAAATAATGCCTTATTAGCCAAAAAGAATGCAGAATCAGAGAGAAAAATAGCCATTACAGCAAAGGAACAGGCTTTAGATGCCAAGGAATTTGCCGATCTGGAGCGTAAAAAAGCGCTGATAGCTACAAAGGCAGAAAGTATTGCTAAACAATTAGCCGAAAATGAAAGACTACAAGCTATTGTAGCTAGGGATGAAGCAAACCAAGAGAAAGTTAAAGCCTTGATAGCTACAAAAGCAGAAAGTATTGCTAAGGAACAAGCAGAACTTGACAGAACAATAGCCATTTCAGCAAAGGATGTAGCTGAAAAAGAAAGACAAAACGCCATTGCTGCCAGATTAGAAGTGGATAAGGCTTTGTTACAAGCGTCAAATAACTTTAAACGTGCAGAAAAATTAAGAAAACAACAGGAAGCCAGGGCAGATGCCTTAAATTCTTTTCGGTTTTATCTGAATAATCAAATAAAAGAAGGTCTCAAATTGTCAGCAATTGCTTATGTTGTTAATACACAAAATGAGGGAAATCCCTACGAACCTGAAATATATAAATCGCTTGTTTATGGTTTAAATGCCAGCATTCCCAATACTTTTAGCTTAAAATTAAAACAACCTTTGAAAAATATGGCTATAAGTGGTAATGGGAAATTAATTGCAGCATATAGTATCGGAGGAATTATAACTATTTTTCAACCTAATTTTGTTAAAATTATAAATATTAAAATTCCCTTTCAAAAATTTGAGTCTTTTTGCTTTACGAAAAATAATGACTTATTAGTTGGTGCTACAGATGGTTATATTCATTTATATGACCTGTCAAGTGGAACCTTAAAATGGAGCAGATTAATTTCCGGAGAACCCGTAAAATCTGTTTTGCACTTAAATGAAGATAATTACTTATTTAGCTCATTAAATGATATTTTTATTTTGAATGGTTTGTCGCAGGATTCTCCCTTTCAAAAGTATAAACTACCTGTTGAAAAACCTTTAACTAAAATAATAAAGGGAAATTCTTCAAATTTTATTTATGTTACTTTGGGTAACTCTGTTTATACAATGAAAATAAACAAATTTACATCATCAAGTAACTGGGAAAAATTATTGGAGGTTCCTAATCAGATTAGTACTATAGCCATTAAAGCATATCAAAATGAAGATTATTTATTACTTGGTGATATTAAAGGTAATATTTATTTAATTAATAATTTGACGGGTAAAATTATTTTTAATAAAAAAGCTCATCAATCCAGTATTACTTACTGTAACTTAGATATTGTTAAAGATGATCTTTTATTGATAAGCAGTGGATTAGACCATAAGATAATAGTAGATTATATATTTAGAAATAAAAATGAACCTTTTATATCAAAATCAACAATTGATTTTGATTTACATTCTGGCTGGGTTACAGATATGGTTTTTGATGCTAATACAGGAGTTTACTATAGTTGCAGTGATGATATGAATATTCGAAAATGGTTTTTTGATCCAAATGAAATTTATAATATGGCGCAGATATTTTTAAATGAAAAAGGTAAATAATAAAGATTATGATGTTTAAAAGCCGGACTAATAAATTATTAAAACACATACGCCGTTTAAAATGGCTTTATATTATAATAATATTTGCGTTAAATAGTCAGCTAGATGCGCAGTGTGATTTTATTAATATAAATAATGCAACGGAATTATATAAGATTGGAAAATTTGAAGAATCTAAATTATTGATAAATTCCTGTTTAAAGGACGAAGGATTTTCAAGAAATCAGGATAATAGTAGGGCTCTCCGATTATTAGCACTAATAGCTATTGCAGAAGATAGTATAATACTTGCTAAATCATTCATTAAAACTATTGTTTTAAATGATCCATCTTTCAGTTCCGACCCACATATTGTTTTTGACCAACTGTTCAATGAAATAAAATTAACCAATCAAGTGGTTAAAGTATATTCCGTTTCTAAAAATGCAGAAGATATTGAAACAGCGCCTGCATCGGTTATTTTAATAACCCGAGAAGAAATAATAAGAAGAGGATATGTAGATATCATTGATATATTACAAGATTTGCCAGGATTTGAAATTAGCAAAATATTTTCTGCCACCTATGCCAATGTATTCCAATTAGGATTCCGACAAGAGAATACTGAAAGGACACTTTTAATGATTGACGGCGTTGAAGAAAATGACATTTGGTCAAATATAGCTTATTTGTCAAGACAGTATCCACTTTCAAATATAAAAGCCGTGGAGGTATTGTATGGACCTTCCTCAACTATGTATGGACCTCGAGCATTTGTGGGAGCAATAAATATTCTAACGCTAGGTGCAGGTGAGAACCCATCAACGAAATTTGATAAAGGAAACAAAGAAGACGAAAAATTAAATCCAATCTATGTAAATGCCAATTTTAGTAATGCTTCTTTTCGAACAAAAGATGCGGACATAACCATTGGATTGAATACCAAAAATTTTAAATTATCTGTAACTGGAAGATATTTTTCCTCAGATGAAGATGACCTTTCCTTTGCTGAATTTTATAATTACTCTCCAACAGATATAGATAAATTTAAATATACTGCTTTAAATTTAAAAGGAAATTTTACGGTAAGTAATGTCAATGGAGTTAAAAAAATAATTCCATTAAGTGAATATGTAAGTACGTTTAACATTCCAAAAACCAGTCCTTTTTATCAGATTTTTTATAATAAAAACAATGGGGTTGACAGTATCATTTTGACACAGGAAGGAATTGAAAAAGCAAGATTAAAAGACAAAGAGGCTTATGCCGGAAATGTCAATGGTAATCCAAATGGATTTTCAAATCATACCAAAGATTATTTTTTAAGTGCCAAATTAAGTATGAATAATTTTGTACTAGGTCTAAGTACCTGGAGAAATGAAGAAGGTTTTAATTATTATCAGGATATTTATTCACCAGGATCAAGAAATGGTAATTTGTGGATTCCCAAAAATTTGACAATTTATTCTAAGTATGAACAAACCTTTGAACGTTTATCCATTACAAATCTAACAACTTTTCATGACCATAGTGTTGATAAATCTACCAACAGAGTTAATTTTTATCCCTATGGACTTCCTGCTAGCGGTTTACACCTGGCACATCTTCTAAATCAAGATTCACTCATTATAAATAATTCAGGTACAGCCTTTCATAAACAAGGATTTGCAAATACCTATTTTTATTATCAGGCAAAACAGCTTAGAAACGACTTTAGAATATTTTATTCCGGCAACCAGTTTAATTTTTCAAGTGGTATTGAATTTAGGTCCAGTTACATGCAAGGAGATTATTTAAATTTTACCAATTTTGATTACAAAAATACGATTAATCAAAATGATATTTCCTTTGCTCAGGAATTAGGAACAGTAAAAAATCAAGAAAAAGGAAGTAATTTATTTTCAATATTTGATTTAGGTATTTATTCTCAATTAAATATTAACCTTATTCCTAAAAAATTAATTTTGAATACAGGAGCAAGGTTAGACTATAACCGTATTAGAGCAAATGGAGGATTTGGATATGAGGTTTCTCCACGTGTTGTCCTTGTTTATAGAATATCTTCATTTACAATAAAAGCTATTTATTCCAGGGGTATTCAAAATGTTTCCCAATGGACTAAATTTTCAACTGGAGGAGGAAGAACACCAAACCCATCTCTTGAAACGGAAAAAGTAGATTTTCTAAACCTTTCCATCTTGGGTCATTTTTTCCAGAAAAAATTCGAATGGGAAATAATGGGTTATAATAGTTTTATTAAAGATGCTGTAGCGTCTAGCACAGATGCAAAAGGAATTACGCAAAATCGAAATATAGGTTCATATCAGATTTTTGGAACGATGACTAATTTAAGGTATCAGGCATTGAATGGTTTTTTTAAAGCCTATTTAAATCATACCTTTATATTACCAAATCAGGTAGCTGATGGAGTCACGAAAGATTTTATGCCTTTAAGGATTGGTGATATCGCTGCACATCATTTTAATGCAGGAGGTAATTTAGATTTTATGCTTAATAATATCTATACAAATATAGATTTAAGGGCTAATTATGTAAGTGATAAAAAGGTTGGACCTGGTACTACCCAATCAGGCAATTTGGCTATACCTAATAATACGGTAGAAGCTTATTTAATTTTTAATGGTGCAATTAATTTTACACATAAAAATATATCCTGGATGAGGGTTTCTATTCTTGGAAATAACTTATTAAATAACAACATTCTTAATGCAGGGGATAAAAGATTTTATCATCCTGGACCTCGTACTGCATCTGGTTCATTTTCAAATGTTTCAGGATTTGTGCCATTTGTGCCCCAACGGCCCAGATTTCTTATGGTAAGGGTAACTTTAAATTATTAATTTTATGCAGGAAGATTACAATCGTAGAAAGGTGGATTATCATCATATTCATGCTACAAGTAATGTACATTTTGATATATTTTTTGAAATATTAAATATTTCTGACAATCAAAAGGTAATTGATGTTGGCGGTGGATATGGAGAAATTTTATTAGAATTGAGAAAAAGAAATGCTAATATTAATTTTTATTATGATTTACTGGAACCCTCTAATTTACAATTAAACAAAGGGAAAGAAAAATTTTTAAAAGATTTAAGTTTTGATGCAGTTCAAAAATATATCCAATTCATAGATTCAGATTTAATGTCATTTACTACAGAAAAAAAATATGATCACGTTATATTTAAAATGGTATTGCATGAATTTTCGTTAGAAAATAAAAAAAATGCCCTAAAAAAGGCAAAGCTACTACTCAATGATAATGGCATACTAACGATATGGCGTCCTTATCTTCCAAGTTATATAAGAAATTTTTTTTCAGCAGTAATTTTAAAGAAAGACGAACTTGCGGGTTTCAATACCATGCAAAAAACCCGATATTTTGATTCTGAAGATCAATTTAATTCGTTATTATTTGAAGCTGGAATAAAACCTGTAGAGCCCGTTTTTATTTTTGAATATCTTTTTGATACCTATAGAAGATTTGAATCGGAATTGCATGGAAATACATCTTTATATAAAGAATGGCTTGAATTTATTCAAGAAATTTATTATAATGAAACTAACGCTCTTAAAAATCAAGTTAAATTAATTAAAGGAGATAAAGGAATTTATATAAATTTTCAAAGAGCCATTTACCAATATAAATAAATTATGATGTTAAATAAATTATCCTCTGAAGAAAAACGCATCATCACTATATTGGTAATGATGTCCTTTTTTTCAGGAATATTTATTTCTTATTATGTTTCTTATATATCTGCCGTATTCGTTAAAATAGCAGGAGTTGATAATTTACCTTTAGCCTATATCGTTTCAGGTTTAGGTGGAATGTTGTTAACCAGTATTTTTAATAAATTTGAATTAAAATATAGTTTAAAAGGAATTACAAAAATTCTGCTGCCTATAATAGCTGCCAGTGTATTTTTGGTATGGTATTGCTGCACAAATTTTGGAACCAATAAATTAGTTATATTTTTTTCCTACGCATGGTTTTGGGTCATTGGAAATTTCATCTTATTATTATTTTGGAAGCTTCCTGGTAAGTTTCTAAGTTTTGGACAAAATAAAAAATTAAATGGCATCATAAGTTCTGGGGAAGTAATTTCAGCGATATTAGCTTATTTATCTATTCCCATATTATTAAGTCAGGGTATTATCGTAAAAGAGTCCTATTTATTATTGATATCTTTTTCTGGTATTTTATTATTTTGGGGTTTCTTTATGATCTTAAATTATAAATTTTCTGAATACAAATATACAAACGAAATTAAAAATGAAAATGAAGTAGAAATTGAAATAACTTTTTCATTTAAAACTTTACTAAATATTCCATTAATCAAGTTTTTATTTTTCTCCGTGGTGATTGCCGTTATAATACAATCAACGGTTGATTTTAGCTTAATGATCGTTACAAAGGAAGTAATCAAAGACACCAAAACCTTGGCTTCTTTCTTTGGTTTTATATTTGGTAGCGCCAAGGTATTTGAACTTATTCTTAAAACTACCATATCAAATAAATTACTGAAGAACTATGGAGTTCAAGCAGGAATAATAACTTTTTCCATAGTTATTGGTATAATTTCTCTCTTTGGACTTGTGTCGCATGCCGTGGGTGCCATTACCTTTTTATTTATAGCTACTTTATTGAATAAAATAATGGAGAGATCCTTGGTAAGATCTATTTATACACCGACTTTAAGCGTATTATTTCAGGTATATACCGGTAAAATGCAGGGTATAGCTCAGAATTTTGCTGATGGACAAGGTAAAACTTACGGTCAATTTATAGCAGGTTTCCTTCTTTTCCTTATATCATTATTACCATCTTTTACACTGAAAATATTTTTTATAAATTCTTTATTAATTCTATCCAGTTTATTTCTGCTAAATATAGCTAAAAAATTATTACCACATTATAGAGATGAATTAAAAAAACGTATATCAAAAATTGTTTTTAATAAAGAAGAGTTAACCTCTAATATTATTCAAGATAATGAAACCAAAACATTGGATAATAATAGGGATATTTCGTGTGTAAATAATCAAATTGACCAATATAGTCAGGAAAATGCTAAAGAATTAGCTGTAAATCAAAATCCTCAAAAAATTGAAGAATTGATAAATGAATTAAGAATAAACCCTAATTTAGAACATTTAAATCCTAAAATTAAGGTATTCTGGTTAATGATACCAGAAGTTTATCCATTCATTTTTTATCAGTTAGAAAAGTATAAGATAGATACTATCGAAGATTTAGTAAAGAATACAAAGGATTTTTTTAATCATTTAAAACTTGAAAGACCAGAAGCCAAAATAGCATTAAATGCTTTGTGGACGCTTTATGCAAAAAAAAGAACGATAGAAAATTCGGATAAAACGTATTTAATACCTAATAAAGAAGATAGAGAACTTTATTCTACCCTATTAGCTACAAAGCTTAAATACCATATAAATATAGAGACTAAAGATTCGTATTATTATCATCAATTAAAAGAAAATCTAAAGGAGTATTGTCAGTTATTATCTATTTTACAAACATTGGAACAAAGTTCTTTAGTTTTATTAAAATTGGTAGTGAAAGAAGAATCAAATCAAATTATAAAAAATATATTCCATCTTTTAGGGCTCAAAAATGATAGTAAAATATTAAATAATATCAATGCTTTAATCAATTCTAAAGAGCAGGATAATCAAGTTATGGCTCTAGAAATTCTTGAATTAATTTTAGATGAACAAGAAAAAGCTTTATTATTACCAATCTATCAAGAATCAGCGACAATTACTATACTTAGGAAATTAGAACCTTTTGTTCCTGTTCTAAAGTTGAATTTAATAGAAACTATTAGTCATTTAGGATTCCACCATCCTGGTAGATTAAATTTGATAACAAGATATTTATCAATTTCGGAGCTCATCAAGGATAAGAAAATAACCTATAATCAATTGTCAAGTGCTTGTTTTTCAAAAGAACGATTCATATATGAATTAGCGCTTTTTCACTTCGGAAACTTATATCCTGATCAATTGGAAGATATATTATATCGATCAAAAAGGAATTATCCTTCAAAATCAACTATAGATAATGCTTATCAGATAATTGAAAAATTAATCTTTCTTAACTTTCCCAATGAAATAAAATCATATTTATGGTTTTGTTTAGATCAAGAATTTAAAATCACAAATATGCCGTTATACAAAATGATACTGCATCATTACAAAGAATATAGTAATGATATAATGGCTGTTATAAATAGTGAAGATCAATTAAACGGATATGTTAAGCAAAATATTTCTTAATCGTTCTTAAGAATAATGTCTTTTTATTTATCATGCAAATTTATCAAAATAGATTAAATATTTCCTATTTCTGAACATTCTCTATGTAATTTATTGAAATTACCTTCCTATTTTTGCTTTTTAAAAACGTTAAAAATGGAAAAAAATTATCTTGGTGTTGGCTCAAGGGTTAATCACTCTGCTTTTGGCGATGGTGTAATTATAAAATTATACGCCATTTCTTACGATGTTTGTTTTATGCTCTATGGAATAAAACAAGTTGGTAAGGATTACGATAAATGGGAGGTGATAGAACATATTCCTGCTGAGGAAGCCATTACGTATTCTGAAGCAGAAAAAAGTTTACTCAAGATTTTGAAGAACTATAATTTAATACAGGATAATCCTGATTTAGGTGATAGATGGAAAAGTGGAATGCTTATTTTACAACCATTCGACAAAAGCCTCAAGAGTAAAGAAATTCCCATCGAAACTTTTTTCCAGAAAATTATTATGACCAGAGAAAGGTTGAGAGTTATGGAACAAAAAATTAATAACCATGCAATATTAAGTGAAGAGGATAAAATTATTCTTCAGCAATATATAACAAAAATTTATGGCAGTTTAACAACATTCAACATCCTGTTTGACAAAAAGGAGCATTATTTCGTTGGCGAAAAAGGTGCTTAACGCATCTTTTCCCGCCTAAAGATGATATTCTCTTTTACAATAAACAGATAATTTTTTTAATGTTAAATATTCAGCATTAATTGAAATGATTAAACATAGATATCAATAACATTGACTTGACATTGAATTTCTCGTAACGGGTTATTAAAATTTCTATTTTATTTACTTCCCAATGTAAGTATATTTAGGTAAAAAGAGTATATTTTTGCAAGATTACTGAACATCATATAATTGAGATACTTACATGAGATTAATCACATTTAATTTATTTTCTTTCCTCAATATTTTATTGCTTTGCACATCCTGCTTAGTGACAGACGATCATTTTTCAAGATTACCTAATGGTTATTGGAGAGGCGTTTTGAAACTAGATTCAAGACCTGTTAGTGCAAATCCTAAAGGTGAACCACTCCCTGAAAAGTTAAATCTTACTTTTGATGAAGTTACAGATGGTGAGTTACCATTTACCTTTGAGATTACTTATATTACGGAAGACAGTTTTGTTATGGATCTCATAAATGGAAATGAAAAAATCAGAGCTTCGGAGATATATTTTGGAAGGGATAAATATTTAGCAAAAGATACCTTTAGAATCAATTTTCCGATTTATGATACCTATTTGCATGGTTTATATGAGGAAAATGTAATGGAAGGTGAATGGGTTATCAATTATAGAACCGAATTTAATAGGATTCCATTTGTTGCAAAATTTGGACAGAACCATAGATTTACTCAGCTTAAAAAAGAACCGATCATGAATTTAACCGGTTCATGGGAAACTGAATTTGGTCTGGTAGAGGGTGAAGAACCTTATCCGGGATTGGCTGAATTAAAACAAATTGGGAATCATTTAACGGGAACTTTTTTAACAGAAACAGGAGATTATAGGTACTTAGAGGGTACCGTTCAACTTAACAAACTGTATCTTTCTGTTTTTGATGGATCTCATGCTTTCCTATTTGAGGGAAAAATTAATACTGATTCTACTATAAATGGTATTTTCAGGTCAGGTAAACATTATCAAACAATCTGGAAGGCCAAGCCACAAAAAACCAGTACCTTACGTGATCCAAATGCTATAACCACCTCTGTGAATGATAACCCACTATCTTTTGAGTTTCCTGATATTAATGGAAATCTTGTTTCATTAAATGACATCAAAGGTAAAGTTAAAATTATTCAATTATTTGGAACGTGGTGTCCCAATTGTTTGGACGAAACTAATTTTTTATTAGAATATCTTTCAAATAATAAAAAGAAAGATATAACTGTCTTAGGATTAGCTTTTGAACGCTATCCAGAAAGGGAAAAAGTACTATCCATTTTATCTTCTTATAAGACAAGATTAAAGATTCCTTATCCAATATTGTGGGCTGGATCTTATAATAAAAAGGAAGCATCGAAAGTTTTACCTATGTTAAACGGCATAACTGCTTTTCCAACCTTATTGATTTTGGATGAAAATAATAGAGTTTTTAAAATTCACACTGGTTTTAATGGACCGGCCACAAGTCAATATGAATCTTTCAAAAAAGATTTTGAATTATCCATTGAAAAATTACTTAATATTTCCAATAAATAAATTATAAATAACATGAATCAAATGGTAGCCTTAGCATATTGTCAGGAAAATCAATCATCCGTTAATAAAATCCTACAGGATTTTAAAAATACCAGTATCCAGTTTAAATTGGTCAGCTCAAATAGCCATGCAGAGCCTTCGATTTATAATCAGTTGGAAGATTTTGATGGCCCTATCGTTCTTTTGATTAGTGTAAATTTTTTACGATCCATTTCGTGCATGCAAAACACCTTATCTTTAGTCACCAGGAAGGCTAATAATTTGGTGCCAATATTGGTAAGCGGAACCGATGCCGATCCTATGACTGGTGAAATTAAGGAAGTTCCAACAATGATTGATAAAATTGGAGATATCATCCCATACATAAACTATTGGCAAAGTCAATATTTAGAAGCCAGAAGTCGAAAAACCGAAATAAGAGCTGATGAGTCTGATAAAATGGCTTTTGAAAATCATTCTAATTTATTAAGAATGCTTTCCTCGGAAGCGGGTGAAACATTGAGGCACTTAAGAAAGTTTTTGCCACCATCTCTCGTAGAATGCAGGTCATTAAAAAATAAATATCAATTACTTCAAGACCAATTGATTGAGTTCCCTTTTCAGGATAATTTATTTTTAGAGGATGAACCAGAGCAAATCATAGAAGATGATCTTAGTTTTCCTCCACCTATTCCGTTAACCGAATATATTGAGTTTGAAGAGGAGGTAATTGAAGTAGCCCCCTCCTCTGATATTGATAGCGGAGAGTTCAATTTTACGAGTTCATCAAACGAGGATTCAACCATTTTGACAAACAATGAGTACGAAGAAATCGTAAACGTTGATCATTTAGTTAGTGATGAAATCACTGAACCAATACAAACCTTACCCATTGGAACAACTGATTTAACACTGCCTCGCACTGAACAAGCTGCACCTGAGGTTTCGTTTACTTTTGAAACATCAGTTATTAAAGAAGAAGAAATAATAAAGGAAGAGGAGGAAGAACAAGAAGAAATTACGATAAAGGAAGAGGAGGAAGAACAAGAAGAACAGGAAGTAGCAGAGCAAGTTTTACCTACTGTGGAAACGGAATCTTCCTTAGAAGCAGCTACCTCATTGTACAAACAAATTGAAAATCAATATCCTACAGATGTTGAACGACAATATTTTCATTTAAAACTTGTATTGAGGGAAGCTGAAAATGAGCATCAAAAAATTAGTTTTCTTCAGCATTTTATTGAAAGAAATGGGCATCAAACAGAGGCAAAATTAGCTTTATCTAAGATTTTACTTAGTCAAAATAAGTGGGATGAGGCAAAATCTGTTTTAGAGGAATTATTGCTCATTGATCCAAATCATGGAGAATCATTGTATGAATTGGCAATTATCATAATTTCCCATTTCCCGGAAAAAATGGAAAGAGCTGGTAATTTGTTAAAACAGTGCATAAAGCAATCCTCATTTCCTAAAGAAGCTTTATATACCTACGCTATATATTTGAGTAATATTTCTTATAAACCTTATAAGGCTTTAGAATATTACTTAAAAACCATTGAGGTTTTACCAAATCATAAGTTTGCTTATTATGATTTGGCTACCTTTTATTTTAATGAGGGAGAGAAAAAAATTGCCAAAGAGTTTTATTTGAAAGCCATTCAAAATAACCCTGAATTAAAAATAAGAGATAATGATCTGGCATTTGAAGTAGATGATATATAAACTTTAACATGTTGAACGTAATACTACCTTTCGATAACTTAAACCAAGGAAAAATTGCCTGTATCACTGGTGCCAACGCTGGTATTGGACTTGCTACGGCTTATTATTTTGCCAGTAAAGGTTATTCTTTAATTTTATTAGCCAGAAGAAAAGAAAAATTAGAAGAGGTTGCTCATCAGATTAAATCAATCTATCCTATTGATATTTTATTGATAACGGTGGATGTTAAAAATGAAGTGGAGGTTAGTAAATCATTTTCAACTTTACCGGAAGCATGGAATAAGATTGACTTTCTGCTGAATAATGCGGGTAAGGCAAAAGGATTTGCCCCTTTCCAGGAAGGAAACTTAGCTCATTGGGAAGAGATGATTGATACCAATGTTAAAGGTCTTATTTATGTATCAAGAGCTGTTATTCCGCTAATGATGAAAGAAAAAAGAGGCTTTATTATCAATTTGGGATCCATAGCAGGCAAACAAACTTACCCTAATGGTAATGTATATTGTGCAAGTAAAGCGGCAGTGCTTGCACTAACTGAAGGCATGAGAATTGATTTACATACCCACAATATCAGAGTAGCTTCTATCTCACCTGGCCATGTTGAAGATACTGAATTTGCAATGGTTAGATTTGATGGAGATAAAGAAAGAGCCAATATTTATAGTGATTTTAATCCATTAACAGCGTTTGATATTGCCGAAACAATTTATTTTATGGCATCAAGACCAAATCATGTAAATATTCAAGATGTCATTATTATGGGAACCCAGCAACCTACCGCAACGATTGTAAATAGAAATGGCAGAATAGATTAATTTATTTCACTAATTTTTCTGACTGAACTATTTGATTTTTACCGTTTCGAACGACCAAAAGATAAATACCTTTAGATAATTGAGGTAATCTCAAGACTAGCTCGTCACTAAATATGGGTACTTGATAACTTTTAATCAAATGTCCGTTCACCTGATACAGTGAAACGGTGGTAGATTCCTCAAATAAACTATGGGTCTTTCTTAAGGTTATCAAATCATTTAGCATTGGGTTGGGAAATACCTGAAAAGGAGAATATTTTTTACTTACTTGATTAATAGCAGATACCGCATTTCCCGCCTGTGTTATTTTTACAAAAATAGTATCCATTCCATTTGGAAGAAATTTCAATAATCCTGTTCTTGCGGTAGCAGTAGTATTAAGAGAACTTGTTACATCAATAGACGCATTACCCGAACCGGCGGTAACATTGGTATTAATAAAATCCATATTTTTGAATACCCGCCAGGTTGTGTTCGTTATTATTGATATTTTTTGACTTTGATTACCTGATGTAAAACTTATATTTTGAGGTGAAACGGTAAAAGTGGGTAATACTCCACTTTGAGTTATTGACACAACTGTTGAATCAACGCCTGTTCCTTTTATCACAATTTTATCTGTTCTGGGTAATACGCTATTATTGGGTTCACAAATGACACTAACAAAACTATTATCGACACCCGAAGTGGGGGTAATTCGAATAAATGAGTTAGTTTTATAAATGGACCATTGCGTATTTGATACAATATTTAAAGGATAATTCCCTCCTATTGAAGGTATTGAAAGATTGATAGGTGATACCGTTAGGGAATATTTTTTTTCGAGTAATGTTTTTAAATTATAGGTATGAATAGACCTCCCAAAAGTGCCTGCAATTAATTCCATTTTTTCAGGTACGTAATGTAAATCATAAACAGCTACCATGGGAAGATTTGTACCTAACTTATGCCAGTTAATTCCACCATTAACAGACCCATATACCCCTGCATCGGTAGCTACGAATAACAAAGAATCTGAATGATTGGGAATAATGACCAGGTCATTAATAGAAATATAAGGTAAATCACCTTTTATAGATCTCCATTTATCCCCTCGTTCTTTTGATAAAAAAAGGTGAGATTGCCAATCATTATCTTTATAACCGGAGAGCGTAACATATACATTATCAGTAAAAGAGGGCGATGCTTGCACGGAAGTTATATATCTTTCAGGTAAGCCATTTGTAATATTCGTCCAAATTTTTGATTCAGGATCAAATCTCCAACAATTAGCATCTGAGGTACCAGTATAAAGTAACCCTTGTAGTTTAGTTGATTCGTTAATGGTAGTAATATTATGGAAGCGTGCACCATAAATATTTCCATCTGTTAAATCATCACTTATTGCTTTCCAGGAAGCATTAGCACCTTCGGTGTTTTTATATACTCTGGAGGTACCTGTATATAATGTATTTGCATTAAAATGACTTCTAATTAAAGGGGCATCCCAGGCTACTGGCTCAAATTTATCAATGCCATTCATTGCTGTATTAAACGACAATCCTTTATTGGTAGTAACCAGAATATTTCCGTTTTGGGTAAGGGTATAGAAGATATTATCATTTTTAGGATCGAAAACTTGTTGAAAACCATCACCACCATATAATCTAACCCAATTTTGTGGATTTTCACCTTTCAGTGTACCGTGGTCCTGTGCCCCTCCATAATAGACATCTGTTTCATGTGGATTTGAAGCAATTCTATAAAATTGAGTAGCGGGAACCTCCTCGTAATCACTCCAACTCGACCCATTATCTTTTGATTGATATACCCCTCCATCTGATGCGAGTAATAAATCAGATTCATTTATAAAAACTAAATCATGTTTATCGGCATGTACTTTATTTTCATACCATGGAGGAGCGCCTAAAAACCAGGTAACTCCGCCATCGTTAGATCGCCAAAGATCAACACCCAGAATAAATAAATCCTTGTCATTTTTAGGATTAATTTCAATTTTACCAAAATACCAACCAAAGCCGCCCATAGCATTATCGGGTAAAGCATTACTACCTGTATTAGTTAAAAGATTTACCCAATTAGCTCCACCATTTACTGATTTATAGAAACCTTCCCATTCATTATTTTCACCAATAACTATTGAAAATAGCAAATTAGAGGTTAGTTTACTGGCCACAAGACCAATTCTACCCTTTGGACCCAATTTTAATCCGTTATCAGATTTATTCCAGGTAGTACCACCATCAACACTTTTGAAGATAGTTGCATTTATACCTGACAATAAACTTTCTCTATTATTTCTAACTCTCGGCCAGGAAGCAGCATAGATAATATTAGCATTAAATGGGTCTAAAATCAAATCAATAATACCCGTATCATCAGCGACATGCCAAACTTTTTCCCAGGTAATTCCACCATTTATACTTTTATAAATACCTCTTAGTTTGTCTCTTTTGAATGGTAAACCCATACTGGAGGCATATATAATGAGAGGATTAACGGGATTTATTAGTATTTTAGAGATAACCTGTGTGCCTGCTGGCCCTATATTTTTCCAGGTTTGACCACCGTCAACACTTTTATATACCCCGTCGCCCACAAAAGGATAGCCGGAAATATTAGGATCTCCTGTGGCAACATAAATAATTTTACTATTTGTCGGATCAATATTTATGTCAGCTATGGCTAACCAGGGGAAATTATCGAAAATAGGATTCCAGGTTAGACCACCATCTAATGTTTTCCATAAACCACCCGATGAAAATCCAAGGTAAACAATTTGATTATTTTTTGGATCGGGTTTTATCACATTAACTCTGGCTCCAATTTTATTTGGACCTCTAAGCGTCCAGGTTTCATCGAATCCTTTGGGTACCGATCTTAAATTTGGTGAAATGGATATATTTTTTAGTGATTCAATGTATTTATTTGTCGTTGATTCGTCATTAAAAAATTGTCGTATCAGGAAGAAATTTTCAATAGGTTTAAAAGAATTAAAATTTGAAGAATGCCGAATGTCTGAAACAGCTACTAAAAACAATAGAAAAATCCAATAAAATTTAATTTTCTCCACAATAGACCATACCTTTTTAAACATTTGTACCTTCTTCATTTCCCACAATATTTTACCTGCCTCCTAATAATAATCTCATGTCTCTTCTTTGAGGCGCTGAATCAAATAACTTATTTTCATTGTCTGTGAGTGGTATTACCATAGGAACGGGAACAGGTTTACCCTCTGGTGTACTCAGGGCAACAAAGGTGTAATAAGCATGATTACATCGTCTATAATTATGTCCTTTGATATCTGCTGCATAAACTTCCACATAAACTTCTACGGAGGTATTAAATGAGCGGGTAACCATTGCCTCAATGGTCACTATATCACCTACATGAATAGGTTTTTTAAAAGCAACATTATCCACAGATACAGTAACTACCTGGTTTTCACAATGTTTTCCTGCACAAATACTGGAGATAATATCCATCCATCTCAATAAATTTCCCCCCATGAGATTACCCATAGGATTTGCATCATTCGGCATGACCATTTCTGTCATGACAGATTTTGATTCAGCGACTCTTTTAGCTTTATTTTCCACACTCATAGAAATTATAACATATCAAATTCAAAAATAGATGAAATTTTATTTTTTAAAATGTACTTAACCTCTTCTATATTTTGTTTTGCACCTAACTCTTTTTCTAAGGAAGTAACTGATTTACCTTCATCTTTAATGCCACAAGGTATAATATAGTTGAAGTGGTCAAGATTTGTATTGATATTAAATGCAAAACCATGTAATGAAATCCATCGACTCAAATGAACTCCAATAGCACAAATTTTTCGCTTTTCGTGTCCTCTATTGATCCAAACACCAGTGTACGCTGGTTCTCTGTAACCTATAATATTATAATGTTCCAGCGTTTGGATTACAGATTCCTCAAGCAATCTAACATATTTGTGAACATCATTAAAAAAGAGATCTAAATCAAAAATCGGATAGCCAACAATTTGCCCCGGACCGTGATAGGTAATATCACCCCCACGATTTATTTTATAAAACTGAATACTATTTTCTGCTAAATATTCTGGTGAAACGATTAAATTTTCTTGTGATCCGCTTCGACCCAATGTAAAAACAGCATGATGTTCACAAAAAATTAGCGTATGTGATGGGTTAGGATTATTAATAATTTTTTTTTCTTCCTTAAGTTTTTGATGAATTTCTGTTTGGTACTGCCAGGTATCAAAATAATCCGTTAATCCTAAATCCTGGAAGATAACCTTTTGACGCATTTATTTTTGGACAAAGTTAGGATAAATCTATCATTATCAAAAAATCACCGATATAAGAAACTCTTACTTTCCAATTATATTAAAGAAAAATGTCGGAGGTATGAAAAACAAATTAATGCTTTTAGTAACTATGGTACTAAAATATACCATAGTTTATGGCCAAACTATTGATTTTGCGAGGTTAGGTAACGAAATACAACCACTTTTGGGAAGAAATTTCTTTGAAAAAAGTCAGACCAACATAATTAATCAGGATAAAGTCTGGGGTATTTTAGGTCAGGAATCACAATGGTTAGGAGTAAAATCAAGACAATCATTAGATTTAATCTTATTTTTTAAGGACAAAAATCAATATACTTCGTTTTCATATTCTTCCCCCTATTCAAAACATAGAGAAATAGTTTTTAATTATCATAAATTAATTCATCATAATTTTATATTGGGCACAGAGATTGAGTATAAAACACAATCATTTCCAGAAAATAAAATGAGTCATATATTATCTATTGGGGTTCACGCAATGGCCAGGATGCATGAGAACCATCACTTGTATATTAAATATACCAGAGACTTATATTCGGCTCCATTGGATAAGATCGATTTCATTTTGTTAGGTATCGACAACAAAATTGGAAAGTATAATCATATAAATATTTTTTACATCTATCAAGGTCATCAGATTTTTAATGGAATCAGGGGAAATATTACCAGTCAGTTTAAGTTATTTGAGGGTGAGATAGGGTGGGAACCTCTACCCTATTCTTTTACCTTTGGATTAGCATATAACCTACCAAAAAGTATTAGATTTGGTTTAAAAGTAAGACAGCATCAATGGTTGGGCATTTTAACTTCTGTCTTTTTTCAAAAACATTGGAATTATAAAACAAAATGAACCTATTATTAACGAGTGCAACCTATTTAGAAGTTAACCAAACCATAGACTATTTAGATAAATACTGGCATAAATGCGAAGAGGGAACATGGAAATCAGGAAACCATGAAATTCATCTTCTCGTCACAGGCGTAGGTGCTTTTAATACTTTGTATGAATTAAAAAATAGATTAAACCAATTTTCTTATTCATTAATCATTCAAGCGGGCATTGGTGGGGCATATCAAAAGAATAAGTCATTGGGAAAGGTTTATTATATGGCCACAGAAAGATTTGGAGATATAGGTATGGAGGAAAAGAATGGTAGTTTTACTTCTATTTTTGAAACACCCCTTATAGATAAGAATTCATTTCCTTTTCAAGATGGCGTTTTGATAAATCCGGAAGCTTCGTTGACTAAATTTCTTCCTCTGGCCCACGGAATTACATTGAATACAGTGACAGGTACTCAAAGTAATGCGGATAAAATAATTATAAAATACCCTGAGGTTGAGATTGAAAACATGGAAGGTGCATCATTTTTTTATGTATGTCTAAAAGAAAAGATTCCATTCATGTCCATAAGGAGTATTTCAAATTATGTGGAGAACAGGAATAAAGAAAATTGGAAAATGATAGATGCCATTGAATCTTTGAATAACACCTTAGCAGAATTATTTGATATTATGAAGGAGATGTAGAGCTATTCGGGCATAAATCCCTGCACCATTCTTTGTTTGCCACTTAAATCGCTCAGTATTTGCACATTTTCGAATCCATTTGCTCTTAAGAGATTAGCGACGCCTGTAATAAATTCATGGTGACATTCAAAGAACAAACCTCCCTTTGGTATTATAGATTTTGTGGAAAGTTCTACTATTCTTTCATAAAATAAAAGAGGAGAATCATCGGGTACAAACAATGCCTCTTTAGGTTCATAGTTTAACACGGAATCCAACATGTCTTTTTTATCCATTATTGGAATATATGGAGGATTGCTTACGATGAATGAGTAATTTTCTGATAAAGGAGAATTTAAAATATCACTATGAATTAAATTGACACTGGCTGAATATTTATCAATATTCGACGCAGCAATTTTTAATGCTTCCTGACTAATGTCCAATGCATTCATTTCCCGTTTGCTTTCCAGTGCAATAGACAGTGCGATAGCTCCGGAACCAGTACCAATATCAATACCCTTCCCAGCCGGTAATACAGTTAAATTAGCTAAAACCAGAGAAACCAACTCTTCCGTTTCTGGTCTGGGGATAAGCACATTTTTATCTACTTTTAGCAAATAATTTCTAAAAGGAGCAACGCCACAGACATATTGTGTTGGTTCACCCGCATTTATTCTACTAATTGAATGATTTATATTAAAAACTAATTCTTCGGATAAATTTGTCTCAGCGATCCATGGCATTTTAAAATGGGCAATATCATATAGTATGGACTTAGCTATGGCTCTTTTTTCATAAGCATCAAAATCATCATTCAGGTTAACCAAGATGTGTTGAAACAAATCTTCACCATTCTTCATAAACACTAACCTAATCTATTTTTGAAATCTGAATATTCAAATTTTTTCCATTGTTTATAGCCATCATCTTCAGACCAACATCCTATTTCCGGATGACCAACACCATTGAACATCGTTGTTTTAACCATCGTGTAATGCATCATGTCCAGAAAAATTAACTTTTGACCAACCTGTAAAGGGGATGAAAAAAAGTATTCTTCTAGGAAATCACCAGCCAGGCAACTCACACCACCCAGTCTGTAGGCATTTTGAAAATCTGAATTTATTTCCCTGGATGCGTTTAAAATATTTGGCCTGTAAGGCATTTCTAAGGTATCAGGCATGTGGGCGGTAAAAGATACATCCAATATGGCTGTTTTAATACCGTTATTATCTACAATATCTAAAACCGTTGAAACCAACTCCCCTGTTTCCCAAACTACGGCACTGCCAGGTTCAAGAATAACACTTAAATTTGGGTATTTTACTTTGAACGTTTGAAGCACTGAGATGAGATGGGGTACATCATAATCAGATTTAGTCATGAGGTGTCCACCGCCAAAATTTATCCATTTTAACTTAGGTAATAATTCCCCAAAATTAAGTATTACCGCGTCAATTAATTTCTCCAGATGATAAGAATCTGATTCACATAATGTATGAATATGTAAACCTTCCAAATTAGGTAATTGCTTTAACTCATTTATTCTATCGACGGTAACACCTAACCTTGAGCCTTCAGCAGCGGGATTATACAAGGCAACATCCACGGGAGAATATCCAGGATTAACTCTTATTCCGGGAGAAAACAAAGGATTTTCAGAGGAAATAAATGGAAGGTATCTTATATACTCAGCACAAGAGTTGAATGTAATATGACTGCTGTGTTGAACAACTTTATCAAAATCGGCGGGAATATAAGCTGGGGAATAAGTATGAGCTTTGGTCCCCATTTCATTAAATATCAATAATGCTTCATGAAAAGAACTGGCTGTTGCACCGGCTAGATATTTTTTGATAAAGGGAAAAACATGCCAAAGTGAAAAACCTTTTAGGGCTAAAATAATGTTAATATCCGCTTTTTCTTGAATTTCCCTCAGCAAATCAAGGTTGCGTGTGAACCTTTTTAGATCCAAAACAAAAGCGGGAGAAGGAATTTGATTATAATCTGAAAGGTTCATAGCATGTGGGTATTAAGCATTAACAAAATCGACAAACTATGCTGGATAATCGAACTGAAGATTTCCATTCACCTGTTCATGCCATGGTAAACCAGCGATGCCTAATGCCTCCAGGAACGGATCAGGATTAAATTCTTCGACATTAAAAACACCTGGTTTCGACCATTGACCTGTTAAGAACATTTTTGCTCCAACCATTGCAGGAACCCCTGTGGTATAGGAAACGCCCTGGGTGCCTGTTTCTTTATAAGCATCGGCGTGTTGGCAATTATTCCAGATATAATAATTTACCCACTTACCGTCTTTTTTACCTCTTATTCTAACCCCAATACTTGTTTGACCTGTATAATTTTCACCCAGCTCACCAGGATCAGGCAAAACAGCTTTTAGAAACTCCAAAGGAATGATTTCTCTACCTTGAAACATAACAGGTTCAATATTAGCCATTCCAATGTTTTGAATGACCCGTAAATGGGTCAGATATTCCTCGCTGAAGGTCATCCAAAATCTAGCTCTTTTTAACGATGGAAAATTTTGAACTAAGGATTCAAGTTCCTCGTGATAAATGAGATAAGAAGATTTTGGACCAATATTAGGATAATCAATATCCATTTTAATCTCATGGGGTTCTGTTATAACCCAATCACCATTTTCCCAATATTTACCCTTTTGTGTTACTTCCCGAATATTAATTTCAGGATTAAAATTTGTTGCAAAAGCTTTACCATGACTTCCAGCATTGGCGTCAATGATATCTAGATAGATCATTTCATCGAAATAATGTTTTGCTGCATAAGCTGAAAACACACCGGTAACGCCAGGGTCAAAACCGCATCCTAATATGGCTGTTAAATTAGCCTGTTTAAACCGCTCTCTGTAGGCCCATTGCCAGCTATACTCAAATTTAGCTTCATCTTTAGGTTCATAATTCGCAGTGTCAAGATAATGAACGCCAGTTTGTAAACAAGCCTCCATGATGGTTAAATCCTGATAAGGTAATGCTACATTGATAATCATTTTAGGTTTAAAAAGATTTATCAGTTTAACCAATTCCGGAACATTATCAGCATCGACCTTTGCTGTTGACATCGAATTATATCCAAGTTGTAATTTAATATCGTCGGCGATACGGTCACACTTAGAAACGGTTCTACTGGCTAGTAAAATTTCAGAAAAAACCGCTGGGTCCTGAGCACATTTAAAGGCAACCACCCTTCCAACTCCACCTGCTCCAATAATCATTATCCTTGACATAACAATATTTTTATTTTAAAATGTGGCCAAATATACAGCATTACCCGATAATAAAATAACTGACTATTAAAAGGATTGAATAAAATAACCACCAATAAAAAGGTATTAATTGAGTTATAAGAATTCCCTTTTTCCACCATAAATAAATGAGTCCCGCTATTTTTTCGAAGGAATAGGCAAAAAATGTGGCGTAGGCTATGCCGATTAAACCAAACCAATGTAACCCAAAATAACTTGCAATAAGATGAATAGCCAATTCCAAAAGACCAATAACGGCTAATATCTGGGAATGACCTAAAGCATTGATCACTGTATTGGTTGGAATGGTCCTGCTAATAACCAAAAAAAGGAATATTTTGAAAATAGGAATACTATCCAAAAATTGTTCAGAGAACAAAAGAGGAAACCAGCTATGCACAAAAAACATTAACAGGATAGTAATAGGAAAAACAATATGCAATAGATGGAGTGTATTTTTTCTTAATTGAAACAATCCATCTTCTATATTTTTAATCAGCGAGGGAATAATTCCCAAACCAAGACCTTCAAATAATCCATTAACAAAGGGTAACTCTCTCGCTCCGTAGCGATAAACGGCAAAAATAGCTGTACTACCATGATAGTAATACTGAACTAATGATGCATTAATTACTGATGCTAATCCGCCGACTAAAGCTGAAAATATTAAGGGTAATGAATAGGTAATCCATGTATATATAATTTTTTTGTCGAAATGAATAGGTAAAGAAAAGGAATGAAATATAAGAATTAAAAACCTTAAAAAAGCCCATAAAGTAAGTCCCGTTATTCCTAAACTAATGTTATCAAACCAAAATAAAGGTACAGAGAATAGTATTATCTGTAAGGGAAATGAAACTAAGCAGAATATCTTAAGCCATTGATACTTTTTTTCCAGGAATAAGGAATATTCGAGTAATTGAGCTGGTGTATTAAATAAGAAATAAAGTAAAAAGATCCATACAAATGGAATAGTTGAAAAAGTTTGAGAAACGGGGAAATTAAAATAAATGCTTAATCCAACAAAAACTACAAAAAAAATGGTAATCAAGCTGAAAAACAAAAAAGCTGCGGAAAGCATTTTTTGTTTACTGTGGGCAGGTAAAGTAGGAAAAATATGCATGAGGCCTTGAATAAGACCTGAAATCCAGAAAAAACTCAGCGAATAAGCTAGTATTTGTAAAAGCTCAAAAGAACCAATTTCATCGTTGGAAAAGTTTAAAAAGGGAAGTAAGAAGGCATAAAAGAGGACACTTACCTGTCTGCTAAGATGAAAGAACTGAAGCAAACGAATTGGTGTAAACATTATAGCTCAATAAGCTTCTCATTAAATACAACAGAATAATCTTCCTCTAACTCTCTTAAAACAGGTTCGTAAACTTCACGCATCACTGGGATTTGTACCCCTCTCGCTGAAATTTTACCTTCCAAAACCAATTTCACAAATATTCCTAACGGGAGACCAACTGTTTTTGACATGGCGGTATCCTGACTATCTTCCCCCAGTAATTTCATACTGGATATTTTCAAGAATTTTTTACCCTCCTTTCTATATTCCACCTCATGTTGCATGATTATCATGTCTTTATCCTCAGGTTGTAAAGCCCATTTTTCTCTTAGCAGATTTTCCAGGATTAAAGCTGGGGTGGCAAAATTATGTTTAATTTTTATCTTTCTAAATAATCCGAGCCATTCTAATTGATCCATAACCAATGAATTAGCTGGTTTATTTAATAGTTGTGCTACTCTTTCGCGCAAAGTACCACCATTGTACTGATCGACATAAGCATCTAAAAGTTCGTGATAAGTTATGTTGCCTGAATCCAGTATTGGAAAATCAGCATCAGTTAAACCAATTTGAATTAATGCATCCCAGGCTTCACAAAAACCAACGGCACGAAGCGTTCCTCTGATAATATTTGGAATTTTTGATAATCCGTAAACATCCATATAAAGGAGAGAATCTCTATTGGCATACATCTCAAAGGGACCTTCATTTAAGATATTTACAATTTTCTTTTCGCGAAACAATCTATGATAAGGAACGTATTTTAATTTACTATTTTCGATAAACTGAGCTGTACCCTGACCGGAAAGAACTACATTTCTTGGATTCCAGGTAAACTTGTAATGCCATGGATTATCATCACTTTCCGGAGAAATTAAACCACCTGTATAGGAACGAAAGGAGGTAATCTGTCCGCCATCTTCTTTGATTCCGTCGATAAGCCGCATAGCAGACATGTGATCAATACCAGGGTCGAGTCCCATCTCGCCCATAAAGATAAGTTCTCTATCGCGCGCTTCGTCACCTAGTCTATACATTTCCTGGGAAACATAAGAAGCGGTAATTAAGTGCTTTTTCAACTTTATACAATCGTGAGCCACTTCTAAATGCAGATGGGCTGGAATGAGGGAAACAACAACATCTGCTCTGCTTATCAGTTCACGACGGTCATTCACTTTCATCACATCGAGCCAGGCAGCTCTGGCCATTACATGACCAGCTATAAGTTTTTCCGCTTTTAATGGGTCTGCGTCAGCTACGGTAACATTCCAACCTTTTATTTCCGCATTTTTCAGAACGTAATGAATGAGTGCACTTGAAGAAAGTCCGGCACCGATAATAAGTATATTATGCATTTTTATTATCTTTATGTAAAGAGAAAAAAAAATTGGAAAAAACCATACAAATTCACTTCACAAGATTTCAGGGTATTGATGAAGTTCCGGACAAATATAAAGAATTATTAGACTCCGCCCGCCTCGCATTTCATAATTCTTATGCTCCCTACTCAAGATTTAGAGTGGGTGCCTGCTTATTATTGGATAATGGTCATAAGATATTAGGTACAAATATTGAAAATGCCTCTTATCCATTATGTATGTGTGCGGAAAGAAATGCTGTTGCCAAATTATCTTTTGAAGGAGCCATTCAAAAAATAAAAATAATTGCTGTGGTTGCAGATAATAAAGATGCACTCGTCAGCCCTTGCGGTGCATGTCGGCAGGTCCTTATTGAAATGGAGACAAGGCAAAAGAGCCCTATTGAAATAATTTTTCAAGGCGAAGAAGGTAGTTACTATCTATTAGACAGTATTGCCTCCATTTTGCCATTTAGTTTTTCTGCTGATTCACTACCTTAGTTTTTCTTTTCTTTTGAAGCTCTAATTACAGCTTCTCCAAAAAGGCTTAAACCGGTGTTAAAAATAATAAGACCAACCGTTCCCATGAGGATCCACTCCCAGGTTGAGGTGCCGTTCCATTTCCAAAAACCGGCTTCAATGGAAATGGACAATCCCATACCTGTTAGTGCGAGGCTAAGCCCGGGTAGCATTAATTTTTTATAATTGCTCATCTTTATTAATGTTTATCTTTTTATTTGCTTCAATAAGATCTTCCGGCGTATCTATACTAAATAACGCTTCTTCTACAAATCCCAGATTAACCGTTAAACCTTCCTCTAACCAGCGCAGTTGCTCTAAGGATTCAATTCTTTCGTACATTCCTGGAGGAAGTTTAGATATCGTTTGTAGTACCTCATTTTTAAATCCGTAAATTCCGATATGCTGGTAGGTTTTTGCGATCGAAAAATCACCTTTTTGATAGGGTATATCAAACCTGCTGAAATACATAGCTTCCCTTTTTTTGTTAAAAACCACCTTCACTCTATTAGGATTCATTCTTTGGACTTTATCTGTTATATGACAGGCTAAAGTAGCTATTCCATCTGTTGCTTCATCAAGTGTTTCTATCAACTTTTTAATATCCGTTCCTTTAATAAAAGGTTCATCGCCTTGCAAATTAATAATATTGTAGGAGGCAGGATAATTTTTTGCCACCTCTGCCACCCTATCCGTACCACTTTGATGATTTTCATTGGTTAAAGCATAAGGAATATCCATTTCAATACAATGGTTTACTATTCTTAGGTCGTCTGTGGCAACAATTATTTTGTCTATAAATGAATAATTTTTAATACTATCGTAAATATATTGTATCATTGATTTATCAGAAATTTTTGCAAGAGGCTTTCCCGGGAAACGAATTGATTTATATCTTGCAGGAATTATGACAATATTTTTTTTCATTCGAAATACCTTTGTTTCATTCATTTTGTCAAAATTGAATAATAATTTACTTTTTTTATCATTTATTACGTTATTTTTTCTGACTGAGGCAAAAAGTCAGCTATCATCTTTACCTGTAAGAAATATAAAGGATACGGTTTTTATTGGTTATAACGAGGGAAAGTATTACTTGTCTCATCTAATAAAAAAAGAAGATAATTTGATTAGTGTGGCTTCATATTATGGGACGACTTTTGCGGCAATCAGAGAGATAAATGGTATGACAGCTTCTCAAATGAGAGAAAAAAAAATAATTAAAATTCCTATATCGTACAACAGTGTTAAGAGTCCCGTACAGCTAACCTCGTCCGAAAAAAATAATTATATCCCTTTATTTTATAAAGTTAAAAAAGGAGATACGGTATATCGACTATTTAGAATTTATTTCCCCAGAGATTCTAATGAAATTAAGAAAATTAATTTAATAAAAAATAACATAGTAGAGACAGATTCTAAATTGTTAATAGGTTATTTTCCTGTTCAACTTAATATTAAATCTTCTATAGACAATACATTGCAACTTAAAAGGAATAAGGATACTCTTTCACTCACTTCCGATAAATCTAAAGTTGTATTAGTTTCAGTATCGGGAGCAGCCAAAACATTTGATTCACCCTTTGAAAAAACAGAATATCCGTATGTTTTATCCAACAAAATACCAGAACATTCTGTTATTGAAATAACAAATCCGATGTCTAATAAAAAAATAACAGGAAAAGTAATAGGTAAAATTCCTCCAGGAAAATACCCTTTAGATATTTTACTTTTGTTATCTAAAAATGATGCCTCGGATTTAGGGTTTCTGGATTTAAAATTTTTTGTATCTGTCAAATATTATAAATAGTATGAAATATTGTGAAACTATTTTAGAAACTATTGGAAATACACCATTAGTTCAAATCAAGAAAATTATACCCGGTATTAAAGCAACGGTACTTATAAAAGTAGAAACATTTAATCCGGGTAATTCCATAAAAGATCGAATGGCTCTAAAAATGTTATTAGATGCAGAAGCCAATGGTAACCTGAAGCCTGGTGGAACGATTATAGAATGTACCTCTGGTAATACAGGAATGGGATTGGCCATTGCAGCTGCAGTAAGAGGATACAAATGTATCTTTACCACGACAGACAAACAGTCTAAAGAGAAAATTGATTTACTAAAAGCTTTGGGAGCTGACGTAATTGTATGTCCTACCAATGTTCATCCTGATGACCCTGGTTCATATTATTCTGTGGCGAAAAGAATAAGTACAGAAATTCCTAATTCATTTTGGTTTAATCAATACGACAACCTGTCAAACAGGCAGGCTCACTATGAATCGACAGGTCCTGAAATTTGGGAACAAACTGACGGTAAAGTAACACATATCATAACAGGTGTTGGAACAGGAGGGACTATTTCGGGTACGGCTAGATTTTTAAAGGAGCAGAATAAAGATATAAAAGTTTGGGGAATAGATACTTATGGATCTGTTTTTAAAAAATACCACGAAACAGGTATTTTCGACGAACAAGAAATTTATCCTTATATAACAGAAGGTATCGGTGAAGATATACTCCCTAAGAACGTAGATTTTACCTTGATAGACCATTTTGAAAAAGTTTCAGACAAAGACGGAGCTTTAATGGCAAGAAAAATAGCCAGAGAAGAAGGTATGCTTTTAGGCTATTCCGCTGGTTCAGCCGTAGCAGGGCTTTGGCAAATGAAGGCTGAACTTAAAGAAGACGATGTTGTAGTTGTTATAATACATGACCACGGTAGTCGATATGTAGGCAAAATATATAACGATGATTGGATGAGGGAACGTGGATTTCTAGAAAGTGAATTGAGAGCAAAAGATATTTTGGCTAAAAAGCATAAAAAGGAATTTATTAGTATTAATCCTGATACAGCTATCCAGGATGTTTTAAGATTGATGCGCGACTTTGATATATCTCAATTACCGGTGATGGAAAAAGACGAATGGGTAGGCTCTGTTGGGGAACAACAAGTGATAAGTGCTCTTTCTGAAAATCGTACACAGAATTCATCGGTAAGAGACATCATGGCTCCCGCTTTACCGGTAGTTAGTGAAGACATTACGGTTTCACAATTAAGTAAGATAATATCACGACAAACACCCGCTGTTATTGTCAAAAAAACAGCAGGTGATTTCCAGATTATTTCTCAATATGACTTAATACAAAGTTTATAGCAGTTGAAATTAGTCGATGTAACGTTTTGTAATTTCACCATAAGCATCAATGCGGCGATCTCTAAAAAAGGGCCACATTCTGCGAACTTCTTCCGTCCTGTTTTTATTTATCTCCACTAAAAAGCCATTTGATGAGGTACTATCCGCTTTAAAAAGGATTTCCCCTTGAGGTCCACATACGAAGCTTTGACCCCAAAAGGTTATACCATTTGTATTTCCCGTCCAATCTGGTTCAAATCCACATCGGTTAATGGCAACTAGGGGCAAGCCATTGGCGATAGCGTGACCTCTTTGTATGGTAAACCATGCATCATATTGTCTTTCTTTTTCCTCCTCAGTATCAGTATATTCCCAACCAATAGCCGTTGGATAGATCAAAATTTCTGCCCCTTTTAAGGCCATCAGCCTGGCAGCTTCGGGATACCACTGATCCCAACAAACTAAAATACCCAATTTACCTACACTTGTTTGAATAGGTTCAAAACCCATATCACCCGGCGTAAAATAAAATTTCTCATAGTAGGCGGGATCATCCGGAATATGCATTTTTCTATACTTACCAGCAATACTGCCATCACTTTCAAAAACCACAGCGGTATTATGGTAAAGGCCGGGTGCTCTTTTTTCAAAAAGTGAAGAAACTATGACCACTTTATTATCAGCGGCAACTTTACTTAGTATTTCTGTCGATGTACCTGGGATGGTTTCTGCTAAATCAAAAATGGATGGATCTTCTGCCTGACAAAAATAAATGCTATTATGTAACTCCTGCAGCGTTATAAGTTCTGCTCCCATGCTAGCCAGTCGTTTTATTTCCAGAATGATTTTATCTAAATTTTCACCAGACTTATGGCTGGATGCTTGTTGAATGAGGCCAACTTTGATACTATTTTTTTTCATAGTTTCGATATTATAGATTGATAGATCCTTCTGGATACTGCATAGTAATGCAATGTAAAGATCCGTGTTGTTCAATTAAGGTACGGCAAAGCACAGGAATAATTTTTCTCCCGGGAAAAATACTGGTTAATACATTAACTGCTTCCTGATCTTGTTTTACATTATAAATAGGGAGTATCACCGCATCATTGATTATTAAAAAATTAGCATAAGTAGCAGGTAATCTGTGACCGTCGTCAGCAAAACAAGCATCAGGCCATGGCAATGGAACTAAATGAAAAGGATTCCCATTGATATCGACCAGATTTTTCAGCTCTGC
>Ga0136655_1000135_pt1 | contig 31417 bp, 29 predicted proteins | sample CPBDNA_2_FD_94863 | JGI IMG/M metagenome (GOLD analysis project Ga0136655, IMG submission 94863) | Freshwater to marine salinity gradient microbial communities from Chesapeake Bay, USA - CPBay_Spr_15_0.8_DNA (version 2) | ecosystem: Environmental > Aquatic > Marine > Coastal | place: USA... | reverse complement strand
GGAGAGAACAACATGTTTGCACTTCGCTCAAAGACCACCGGAAACTTCGCATCATGGGATGTCAATGCTGTTGAGCATTCGGAGCGGTTCTATGACGATTTCCTCACATCGACCCGCAATGAGTTCACGCTCTCGAATCAAATGACAACCACTCAGCTCTGGTTGGCAGATTCGGAAGAACAGGCAAACTTCGTCATGCATAATTCCGGCAACGGTGCATATGATGAACCGTTCAATCCATACTATAATCCAGACGGTGACAACACCGAATGGGAAGTTGTTGAAATCGTCATGCCCGCATAATCAAGACTTGACTTGCATAACAATCCGTATATAAGTTATATCAACATTGGGAGAGAACATCATGGGTTATCGCACCGTAGTAATGCTTAGTAATGATCGGGCACACGAGTGGGCCAACGATCCTGAGTTGGGCCAGAAGATCAACCTTGCGATGAATAGTGTTGGTCACAAAGAACGCAGTGATCTTGGTTATGGTCGTGTTGTTGAATGCGTCCATGCTGATACCGTCACACTGGCGACCCTCAATTTTTATGAAGGGTTTTCGCCTCTGGCCTATACCGGGTATACGGATAAAAATCCTGAAGTGAACCTTCTGAAGCAAGCTGCCGACTCTCTCGGTTATCGTCTTGTCAAGAAAAGTGTCAAGAAGTAATCTGGTTTAATCTCTTATTAGGATAACGATGATGGCAAAGTTCGGTGTACCACACAGCAATACTATCGACACTACCGAACTTCGTGATCGTCATGATGATCTGGTGGATGCAGAAAAACTGTCGGCAGCTGAAACCAAAGAACTGGCAGCACTAGTTTCCGTGATTGATGTGATTAGTGAAATCCGACCACAGGATTGGGATTCCAGCACTCTTATCAAAGCAACGCATTTCCCTGAGTGGTTCAAGGATCGGTTGTTTGAAGAACATTACGAATTGTCTCATGTGGTAGATGATTTGGAATTCGTCATCATCGATTGGAATAAGACTATTCAAGCCGCTCTGAATAAAATGTTCACCAAAGTGAATTACGGCGGGACTGTTTATTATATGTGTGGGGAAGATTATGATTATTGAACCATATGAATTCATTCGGATTATGGGGTGTCATGATGTCTGATACATCAATCGAAGATCAGCAATGTGATCGCCTTCTTGAAATGGTTGCTGAAAATTCCAAAGATGGTATGATCACGGTGCATGCTGAATACATGAACTATCTCATCAAACAAATTAAGGTGCTGACTCATTCCGGTCACCAAAGTCGTACTCGTGATCAGTTTCTTCCAAGCGTTGCCGAAATCCACGCAATGCATCTTCGTGATGATGTCGGTCGTATGATCACTGGTGAACATTGGCCTGACCTGACCACAGTGCAACCAGAGTTGACAACGGTGCGTCCGCAGCTTACCACGGTGAAAGATGAATTGACTTCGGTGCGTCCTTCGCTTACCACTTTGCGAAATGAACCTAATTAATTCAAAAGGTTATAAGAACATACCGAACGCAGTGTTCTCCCCCGAAACGCGTTCGGTATAAAGACGGACGGTAAGTCGCTCTCTCCCCGGTTTGTAGACTTACCGTCCGTTGCTTTATCAATAATTATTACTATCATGTATAAATACTCTAAAACAAAGAGTATTTTATATGGCACGGTTTATACCCGAAGACGATGGCGGCAAGATTAAGCCTGCCAATTACAAACACGATTACACTCCACGAGAAATGATGGAGTTGGTGACGTGCGAAGATGACATCCACTATTTCTTAAAAAATTATGCATACATCATTCACCCTACCAAGGGCGCAATGAAATTCAATACATATGATTTCCAGCGACGATTGCTTGATAACTATATCGCATATGATCGCGTAATATGTATGCTTCCAAGACAAACGGGAAAAACAACGACTTCGTGCGCGTACCTGTTTTGGAAAGCCTGTTTCTTCTCTAAACAAACCATTCTCATTGCTGCGAACATTGGTTCAACCGCTAAAGAGATTATGGAACGCATTAGGGAAATGTATATGGAATGCCCGTGGTTCTTGAAACCGGGCTTGGTGGTCAACAATGTCCACGAGATGAAATTCGACAACGGTTCTAGAATTATTGCAGAAACCACGACCAAGAACACAGGTCGTGGTAAATCTATTTCAGTTCTATATCTCGATGAGTTTGCTTACGTTAATCCCGGCATCCAAAAAGAATTTTGGACATCCATCTTGCCTACCATTTCAACCGGTGGTCAGATGATCATCACATCTACTCCAAATAATGATGAAGATAAATTTGCTAATATTTGGTTTGGTGCCGAAGACGCTAATAATTCATTCGAGTGGAAGGATGATATATTAGAAGTATTGGGTATTGATGGTAAACGTCTTGCCCAAAAAGATTATGAAACCGTTTATGAAACCGATAAAATCAAAACCGAATTCGAATTTATGGAAGCACTTCAACGCGGTGATCTTAACAAGGATGAAAATGAAATTGGTTTCAAACGGTTCTTTGTGCATTGGGCTGAACATCCTGATCGTGATGAATCATTCAAACTTAAAATATTATCTGAAGGAACCGATCTTAGTGAATGGCAACGAGAATACGAATGTTTGCCCGGCGACACATGTATTGAAGTACAGGATAGTCATGGAAGAAATATAATGATGACGATAAAGGAGCTATATGATGAATTGGGAAGAATGTAAAAAACCGGGTGTTTACTGCTTTAATAATAACGGTGTTCCATTTTATGTAGGAGCATCAAAAAATATACGTAATCGTATAAAACAACATCTTAGATATATACAACGAGTAAAAGAACCACAAGCGGGTGAGTACTTTTATAATACTCTTAGGTTATGTGTTCTTACCTGTGATATCAAAGTATTAGAAATAACTGATACAGTAGAACAAGCCTTTGAAAAGGAAAAAGAATATATATTAAAAATTGGTAGAAAAGATTTATCAGAGGGAACCCTTACCAATCGCACCGATGGCGGCGATGCTACTCTTGGGTGGAACCCATCAGATCAAACTCGTGCAATTTGGAGTAATCAAAGAAAAGGTACAGGTAATTTTTCATTCGGTTCCCATTATTCATTAATGAGTGAAACACAAAAGAAAAATAGAAATACTAAATTATCAAACTCGTTAAAAAGTTCCATTTCTAAAAAAACAGAAGATGATAAAAAGCGGGGTTCTAAGAAAGGACCGGATGAGAAATTTTATTCATTAGAAGAATACACTGAAAAATTTGGTCGTAAATTCCTTTCCAATAATGAATTTAAAGTAAAAACACATGCCGGATTTAAGGAATTTGCCGGGGTGGCACGTATGGGTGTGAAACCTATTAGGACAATTGTATTAGAAGATGGGTCACGTATATCTGGTTCCACCAAACATACCCTGATTACTAATTGCCGGGGCGGAAAAAAATATATGGAATCTTTCAAAGTTGGTGACATGCTAACCACATTGAATGGTGATTTGAAAATTGTTGCCATAGAAACTGGTACAAGAGATATAACATATGATTTAATAGAAGTAGAAGATACACATTCTTATATTATTAATAATTCTGTAATTTCTTCCAACTGTCGCTTCGTTTCTGCTGATGATACATTAATCGATTCTGGTAAACTCCTTTCTCTGAATGCTTATGTTAGAAAGCCTATATACGTAGATCGTTTCAAAACGATTTGGTATGACGAAATAAAACCCAACACAGTTTATGGAGTAATGCTTGATCCATCCGAAGGGGTAGGTGGTGATAATGCTTGTATTCAGGTATTCGCCTTGCCTGATATGACACAAGTGGCTGAATGGGTAGCCAATGAAGTTGATATGATTGATCAAGCAAAACAATTGGTACGTATATTGAAACGTATTGATGATGAACAGCAATCACTCGAAAACCATATTGGTGAATCCCTGTTATACTATTCAGTCGAATGTAATGGTGTTGGTCAGGGTGTATTGAACGTCATCTTGTATGAGGGCGAAGATGTAATTCCGGGCATGTTGATAGACAGTGACGGTAATAAGTCTCGTGGAATTAGAACCACTGCTCCTTCCAAGAGAGATTATGCAGTTAAGCTTAAGGCTTATATTGAGCGTAATATTTTCATTCCATATTCGCGTGGACTTGTTTCCGAATTAAAGAATTTTGTGAAACGTGGCAAGGGATATGAAGCTAAACCCGGTGAGAAAGATGACCGGGTTATGGCTTGTGTGTTGATGTGTCATCTATTGGATGAACTCAAATATTATGAAGAAGATATTGAAGATGCTCTGCAATTCAGCATCATGAACGTTCATGATGAAGAGTATGAAGAAGATTACGAAATTCAACCGAATCCTATCATTTTTTAATCCACATATCTGATTCCAGCCATAAATAGATGGGTGATGAAAAAGATCGGTTACCGGTCTTAGCATCGCGTTATTTTGTCATATTGTAATTAGTATGACGCTTGTCAAAAACACATATTGTCAAAAAAGGAATGTAAAAAATGTCAAATGCACAAGATAAACTTGCCGCTCTCAGAGCAAAACTACTAAACGAAGCCGCTTCTAAGGGTGGTGGTTCCGGTAATACTGGTGGGTTCGATACCCGCTTCTATCCCTTCTTCTTAATTGATATTGATCAATCTGTCACCCTTCGCTTTATCGATGATGGTGACGATAAAAACCCATGGTTCTTCAAAGAAAAGCAAATGTACGAATGGTTCTTTGCTGATCCTGAGAACGATGGTGAACAAATCAAAGTAAGAATTCCGTGCCGTAATATGTATCGTGAAAAGTCTGATCCGGTTCTTAAGCGTATCTCCGATATGTTTAATGTCGGTGGTGAAGAAAAAGAAAAAGCCCGTTCTGTATGGGTTAAGAAGACCTATCTCTATCAGGGCTTCGTTCGTAAATCTCCTTACACCGAAGAAACTCCACCAGCGAATCCAATTCGGGTTTTCGATATTTCCAAGCAGCTGCACGGCACCATCTATAATTCATTGATTGAAACCGATGAAGATTTGATGCTGCCGGGTATTCCTTCGGATGCAGATGAAGGATTGAACTTCACCATTAAGAAATTCATGAATGGTGAATTCAAAAACTATACAGGGTCATTCTCAACGAAGCCAAACGAGTTGACGGATGAGGAACGTGCCGCTGTCGAAGAACACGGTGCCTTTAACCTATCAACCCTGTTGCCTAATGAGCCTAGTGACGAAGCCTATGAACTGCTGCCTGAGATGCTTGATGCGTGTCTGGCGGGTGATCCATGGGATTCCGAATGGGAGAAATACTGGAAACCTGTTGGTTACGGTAAGAAAGGTGAAGGTGAAGGTGAAGATACACCTGCACCGGTTCAGAAGAAGAAGACTGCCCCAATGGTCAAGGATATCGAAGCCGCTGCTGATGATACTCCTACTGAAGCACCAATGAAGGCATCTTCTACAAGTGATGTGCTTGCCAAGTTGCGTGCTAAGAAAGCCGCACAAGCGTAAGCCTAAAGGTTGCAGGGGAAGGGAACACACCCGCGCGACGGTCATAGATGGACGATAAATTGTATAACATATTTCGTTCTCCTTTCAACATCTATGCCTTCCCCTGCATCATTACTTTTTAACTCTGGATTCACATTATGGCTAAACATGCATTTGGAACTAAGTTCCGAAAAAATATCGAAAAATTTAATTCTCCCACTATTCACCAAGGGTTTGAACAAAATCCACAATGGTGTGGTATTGGTAACTATGCAATGAATAAACTTCTATCTGGAAGTTATTTTCATGCATTTATGTACGGTCGATCTGTTCTCATCGGTGGTGAGTCTGGATCGGGTAAGTCTTTAATCTTGGCTACCGCAGCTGCTGAAGCACAGAAATCAAACGATACTCATATTATTTGGGTTGATGTTGAAAATGCTACAACTGAGTCTTGGTTGAATGCACTCGGTGTTGATACTGCACCCGATAAGTTTTCACCGATGAACGCGTCAACGATGGGTGATGTTAAGCGCATCATCGCTGATGTAGTCAAGGTTTCAGATGCAGAACCAGAGAATGATAAAACCAATCTCATGATTGTTATTGACTCGTGGTCTGATCTATTAACTGAAAAAGAACTTGATGAAGCCACATCTGGTAAAATGGTTGGTGATCAAGGTCAGGCTGCTAAACAAACCAAGAATATCATCAAGGCCGCAGGTCATATGGTCGTTCGCCGTCCAATTATTGTGGCCGGGGTTGTTCATACTATGGAATCCCAAAACAAATACGATCCAGATGAAAAGTTTCTGGGTGGCCGTGGCCTTGTATATTTGGCTTCCATCGCGTTCTTGTTCCAAAAATATAAACTCAAGGGCGAAGATGTTAATGAGTTTGATGCTTCCAGTAAACAAGTTGATAAAAAAGTCGTTGGAACAAAATGTAAGGTGAAACTGTATAAATCTCGTTTTACCAAACCTAATGAAGAAGTTGAAGTACAACTTGTTTATCCGCATGGTCTTGATCCGTTCAGTGGCTTGTTTAACTACATGCGAGAAGACGAATTGATTGTGACCGCTAAGGGATTAGGCCGCTATATGGTCAAATGGCCTGAAGGCGCAGTAGTTCCACCCGAAGTTCCAGAAAGTTTCACTAAGAAACAGTTCAAGGGCAATATTGCTCTACGAATTATGCAGGCTGTGGATATTTCTCCACACGTTGTTGAATTCACTGACGAAGAACTCTCTGAAGATGATAACGAACTCATTGAAGATGATGAAGATGACGACAACGTATAATCCTCTTCCCCGGTGGCGTGACATCATTAAAAAAGATGAAACAAAGCTTCAGGATGCACTCAAATTCTATAATACAGAACTTGAGTCCGCGCATAAAGACTTGATGATTTCGGGAAACCTTTCCGAAATCATCAAGTACCATGCATATTATCTTGGTCGTTACTTGACGAATGCAAAAGACCTTGAAGGCATTGTTGACTTTTTTAGTAACAAGCTTGTTAGACTTCGTGGCGAGATAACACATGAATGGTTGGATAATCCACCAACCAACCGGGTGCCATCTCCATCTGAAACCAAAACAGCGGTTGAGGGTGATGTCAGGTTGAATGAATGTCGTTCAAATCTGGAAGAAGTAAAATATATATCGGAATTGTATGATGCAATCATGCGTTCATGGGACCAACGTGGTTTCTCTCTCGGGCAATTAACCCGTTTGACAGAAACCAACAATATGGAAGCAGAGGTTTAATATGTATTCAGTTGGGTTTCTATTCGATACCGAGTTCAAACGGGTTGCACTCATTAAAAAAGAGCGGCCCAATTGGCAAAAAGGTTATCTGAACGGGGTTGGTGGTAAGATTGAAGAGGGGGAAACCGCTCTCGATTGTATCATTAGAGAAACAGAAGAGGAATTTGGTATTCTAGTAGAAAACTGGAACCAATTCGTCACGCTAGTATACAAAACTGAAGCCGAAGATATCAAGGTTGCAGTATTCCGGGCCGTGGTTGCTGACGAAGTTCTCAACAATATTACCAACATGACCGACGAACAACCGTTTGTTGTGCCTGTTATGGATATACATACAGGCGCTGTTGACGCCATTAATAATCTCAACTGGTTGATCCCCTTTGCTATTTGGGAACCACCAACTGATGAAATCGTGCTGACTAACTGCACGCAAGGATATAGATGGATCAATAATATTTCCAATGATAACCTGTAAGATTACTATACCCGATCAAGTAAATGTTCTTATAACCGGATTATCACCAAGTCTTAAGGCCAAGGTGACTGATAGGTTGAAGTGGAGAACTGCAAACTGTTTTCATACACCGAAGTATAAACTCGGTATATGGGATGGTTATATTCATATGTTCAAGAATGGTAAAACCTTTTTGAACCTATTGGATGATAGCTTGATCGAAATGATTGCTGAACATGGTTATGAGTTTGATATTGTTGATAATAGGATCAGTACACCTGTAGACATTGAACCCATTGATAAGGATTTGTTCAGTGAGTTCAATGGTCCTGATGGTAAACCCGTAGAGATAAGAGATTATCAAGTACATGCAGTAAATCAAACGGTTGATAATAACTGTGGTATATTTGTCATGGCCACCGGTTCTGGCAAAACCTTGGTAACTGCTGCATTGGCCAGTAGGTTTGGTGATCATGGTAAGGTGATCGTCATTGTTCCAACTATTGACTTGGTTCAACAGACGGCAAAAACCTTCAATGCGATGGGATTACCTTGTGGCGAATTCTATGGTGAAGAGAAGATCGTCAAAGAATATACGATTTCCACTTGGCAGTCATTGATCAACTATCCCGAAATTCTAGAAGGATGTGTGTGTCTGATCGCCGATGAGTGCCATGAGTATACAGCCAAAGAAGTGTTCGAACTGATGACTGTTTCTGGCAGACAGGTTCCACATAGATATGGTTTCACTGGCACCTTACCGAAGGATGAATTAGGTAAGAACCAATTGCGTGCTGCCCTTGGACCAGTGTTGTATGAAAAGTCGGCTTATGATTTACAACAGGCAGGGTATCTGTCTGATTGTCATATCAGAATTATTCAGACCAAGGAAAATATAAAGAAATTTGATTCGTTCCCATCTGAAATCAAATATCTCACATCGGTCAATGATAGCCGGGTCAAGTTTATTGCTGACACGATCTACAAGATATCCAAAACGGGTAATACACTCGTTCTCGTCCAGCATACCAAGTTCGGCGAAAAGCTTGAAAGCATGATACCTGATTCAGTATTCATGGCTGGGTCTGGTAAGAATAAGGTCACTTCCAAGAATAGACACATTGAATACAGTAAGATGAATGACGATGATAATAAAACCATCATCTGCACTTACGGTATCGCTTCCACCGGTATTGATATTCCTAGAATATTCAATCTGGTTATCATTGAACCGGGTAAATCATTCACTAAGGTTATTCAGAGTATTGGTAGATCACTGAGACGCGCAAAGGATAAGTCGTTTGCGGATGTTTATGATATATGCGCTACATCCAAATATAGTAATAGTCACAAATTACAAAGAATAAAATTTTACAAAGAGGCTAAGTATCCATACTCTGTAGAGAAAGTGGATTACGATGAAATTTCTGACTGAAGAAAATACTATACTTGATAGCGATCATATTGGTCAAACCGTAGAAAAACAATTATACTTCATGGCTCTTGATTTTTCTAGACCTAAGAGTCCTGATTACATGGCCAAGAAGCTAACAGGCATCAATGAATATAATGATGCTGCTGCTGAAATCATGGTAGGTAATCACAAATTGATTCTACCGTTGAAGTGGCACATTCTTATTTGTGATGCCGATGTGGTTGAATATGTTCCTATCAAACGCCTGTCTGGTAAATCCATGAAGGTGTTCTGTTTGAACCCAATCGCCGGTTACATGCCATCCATGTACGATATCCGGGTCATCGATTCGCATCGTACCGCTTCGTGGTCTTGTCCTGTGTTCGAGAAAGATAACCTATTGGCCATTCCAATTGGATTTGAACGGGACTCAGAGGGCAACATCAGAGATTACCCGATATGCATCATGGCCGGTGAACCGGGCTGTAGGGTGCCTGACACAGTGGATATGACTACTCTCTGGTAGATTGTCATATGGTAGTGATATGAGTGATCGCTTAGCAATCTTTGATGTAATGGGTAAACTGGATAGAAATATTCTGAACCTTCGTTCTTCCTATGAGGATTCGGAGTTGAGGGAGTTTGATTCCTTTGTTGGTTATCCGGGTCTACGATGGATGTCAGGGTCTGCCGATAACTCAATGCATTTGCTATGTCTCATGAGTACCAATGATATTAATCGAGACTACTTTACGCTATGGAAGCATAAAGAATTTCAATCAAAGGTGCTTGCATTAGCCGGAACAGGTGTACGTACAAAGCATGTGTATATCAAACCGCCTGATAACAAACGCACATCAAAGCTGTATGAATTGATATTGAGCTATTATCCTGATTTAGATTATGAGGATTGCGATTTCTTTTTGCAGCGATGTGATGCTGAAGATATTAAAGAGCTTGCGTTGATGTCGGGATTGTACGAAGATAAAAAAGATATCAAACCGGTATTGGATGAATTCAAAAAACTCGCGAGATGAACATGCAATGTCATTATTGTGGTAAGACATTTACCAGTGCCGCGTGGTTTGCGAAACATTCCTGCAAGAACAAAGAAGCGGTTGAACGCATCGGTGAAGATCGATTACTTGCCGTCTATGAACTCTTTAATTTCTGGTTTCGATACAATGGTATCAAACGGAAGAATGAAGGCAAATCACTAGAGGGCTTTCTTAAATCTCCCTATCTCCCATATTTTGTAGATATGACAGTAGGTATCATGTCTGTCTATATTGCTGATCCAACCGATTATGTGATGTGGTTGTCTGATAATCAAATCCCGTCAAAGAAATGGGCACTTGATGCAACCCTTACCCAATACAAGAAAATTCAAAACAAACGCGGCACCGGTATGGAACGGGCAATCAAGTCATTGGAACTAATGACTATGTTCTGTGATCAAAAAGATATAGAGATTGCTGCATTCTTCGATACTATATCTATTGCTGAATCTTTACGCTGGATTGAAAGCGGTCGGTTATCACCTTGGGTGTTTTTGAATACGTCAAGATCAGCTGATATGTTTGACAGAATGAAACCAAAAGATTTAGATCGATTGAGTAGTGCTATTGATATTGAGTATTGGAATAGACATTTCAAAACCAATTCCAAAGACGTTCAAGACATAAAAGACCTAATGGTTGAATTGGGCTTTGAAGATGAAGATTGATCTACCTGATATTGATATCGATGTCGCTGATAGACCAGCAGCATTATCCGGTTTGAATTATGTCAAAGGGTCCATGCTACAGGATGGTGAATTGAGAAAACATCCAACCGGTGTGTTCTTTCAAAATATGCCTATCGATCCGATCACCGGACTAGCCGTTTTTCCGGCTGGTAAGAAGTCTGATGATATGGCTGAACAAATGGGTTTCTATAAAGTAGATATCATTCCGAACACAGCTTACCAATATGTGAAGAACCCTGATCATCTGGATAAACTGGTTGCAAGACCAACGCCATGGGGATTGTTGGCTCGTGAAGATGTTGTTCAACAATTACAGCACATCAATTCTCATTTTGATATCATTGATGCCTATGAACCCAAAAGCATTGATGATCTTGCTTGTTTGATAGCGATCATTCGACCGGGTAAGCGTCACCTTGTTGGTTTACCATGGGAAACGGTTCGTGAAGAAATATGGAAACGGGATAATGATCAATACACTTTCAAGAAATCACATGCCATAGCATTTGCGATGATGATTACGGTTCAATTGAAATCTATGATCGATGCTGGTATTATACAGCCGGTTTGATAATCAGATCAATTTTCTTTTTCTTGATGCGTCGTTCAAAGGTTTCACTCAGGTTGACTTGATGGCCTTTGATTTCATCTGTGATCTGCTTGCGAGCAAATCCACGTAACGCGAATTGAAATTTATCGAACTTGGCACCAATGAACATCTCAATGGGTATTTCCATATCGGAACCAAGATACCAATCATTGCCATAGAATAGAAATTCTTTGCGATGCTCTGGTAGCTTAAGTTTATCAAAGTCATAGAACCATATGAAAGGGTTTTCTACGTTTTGTATAATGCCGACAGCCCATTTAGTATTATACTTGATGGCGCTCAAAAACGGGTATGTATCGATGAGAGCATCGATTTCTTCAATCGTGATATCTGTTGTCATTTGTTATCCAATAATCATTTCATAAGATGGGACATTGCCAGTACGAATGATGACTTGACCGGAAACATCACCGGTGTTTGAAACACTCATTGCAAATACTTGCTTGTCTGTATTGACTAGGAATACACCCCAACGCATTCCGTTGTTATTAGCAGCTCGTGCCAATGCATCGGTATCGTCATTAGTAAGAAGAACAGCACCCGTTCCTTCGTATGGTTCAATGATATCAATAAGTTTTCGCAAAGAAATATCCCGACTTGAATCCAATGAATAACCATTCGGCCCTTCATCCATATCGAACCGGTCGTTGGTCCAAAAGATCATGTACGCTGTCATGTTCGACAGATTTATAGCAACGCCATCTTTAGAAATGAATCTAACATCGATGGGTTGGGCGATTCCTGCGTTCAATGTTAATTCACTTTTAGATGCACGGTTTTGGGAACCGGGTGCACCTACGACAAACCGAGGAATGTCATATGATACATTGTGAAGCGCTGGTTTTGTTAATTGGCTATCCATGTTAGTATTTAGAGCAAGTTCTTGTTTTTATCATGAACACTGATGACTATATCTTAAGAACCTTCCAAGAGATACTTCCACCACACAAATCTACTGGTACAGGATGGAAAACATTCAACTGTCCAGCGTGTGGTGATACTCGTGGTCGTGGTGCTTTTATGGAAACCGGCTCCGGTGGGTTTCGGTACACATGTCGTAATGGCGGCTGTGAGTACAATGATAGCGCAACCGGATGGGAACCCGGAAATGGTATCGGTGGGCGTCCACGGCGCTTGTATCAAATTCTAGGCGGTCAATTAAAAGACCTTCCGATTGATATTCTGTTTCGAAAAACCGAAATCAAAAAAGTTGCACCAGAATTTGAAATAATTCGACACTTCCCAACAGTAGAGTTGCCAGAGCATAGTGTTCCTTTACTAGAACCAGATGACAAATCATACAACAACGAAAGATATCGCAAAGTATTAGACTATACTTTGAACAGATCAGAAGAAGTAACCACCGCATATAATTTCTTTTGGTCGGTCACTTATCCAAGCTGCCTTCTTGTACCATACTACCATTACGGACAAATCGTTGGGTATCTAGCTCGATCAATCTCTGGACAATCCAAAATGTTCCAGAAATCAGCACCCGATTTTTTGTTTCGTCAAGATACATTGGATACAGATGGTCGTTCTGTAATTGTTTCTGAAGGATGTTTGGACGCTATCGCACTTGACGGTGTGAGTTCACGCGGAACCAAACTGACACAGAAACAAATAAACCTGCTGAATCTCAGTGGGAGAAAGATCATTGTTGTTCCAGATCAAGAAACAGACGGGAGTAATCTGATCACAACAGCAGAAGAAAATAAATGGCATGTCTCAACACCTGATTGGGATTATGACATCAAAGACGGAATGGCCGCAGTTGGTCGATACGGCAGACTATATACGATTGAAGACATAGTAAATAATTGTCATCAAAACTATCTGAAAGCGAAAATACTTGTTTCTGCAAAAGAAGCACTTAGAGGGTAATCATGTCAAACGAACAAAAAGAAAAAACACTTCTAGAATACATGATTGCTAATCCAGTTGCATATTCTATTTGTAAAAACATAATGAAACCAGATTTCTTTATTAAAGAACATTCATCGGTTATTAAATATCTGTCTGAATATACTTCAGAATACAATGACTTGCCTAGTGTAAAACAAATCAAGTCTCAAACTGGGATTGATTTCGATGTACCAGAAGATGCATCAAGAAAGTTGGAATGGGTTTGTGATCAGTTAGAGAAGCATTGTCGATTGCATGCCACTATTGCGGCGATCACTGATGCCACTGATGATATCATGAATGAGAACTATGCCGGTGTGGTTGATCCAATCAAGCGGGCCGTGCTGTTATCTCTTCATAGGGATTTGGGTACTGATTATAGTTTGAATCCGTTGGCTCGATTGCGTGCCATGGCTATGAATGATCTTCAACCAACCGGCTTTAAAGATTTGGATGAAGCCCTGTTTGGCGGAACCATGCTTGGTGGTGTGAACTTTGTTGCTGCCAACTCGGGTGGGGGTAAGTCTTTCTTCTTGGCCAACATCGCCATGAATTGGATCGAACGCGGAAAGAACGTTGTTTATATAACACTAGAATTATCCGAGTCCTTCGTCTGTAAACGTTTTGATCAGATGGTATCTGACATGACTGCGCAAGACGTTATGCGTAAAATGGAAGAAGTAGATCAAAAAGTTAAGAGTTACAGGAAGCGTACTGGTAAACTCATTGTCAAATACTTCTCTCCACAATCACGTGTACAGGAAATTGAAGCATATCTAAAAGAACTAGAACTGAAAACCGGTGAAAAGTTTGATTTGGTATGTCTTGATTATCTTGATCTATTGATGCCTAACAATGAAAACATCAACATCAATGATCACTTCACCAAAGACAAATTGGTTACCGAACAAATCAGAACGGTAATGGGTGAGGGTGAATATCATTGCTGGACTGCATCACAGTTGAACCGTGAAGCCGTAAACTCATTGGCTGAAGGCAGCGGTGAACACAATCATTCCCATATTTCTGGTGGTATTTCCAAAATCAACACAGCTGATACTGTTGGTACGTTGGCGATGAATACAAGTTTGAAAGAACATTGCATCATTCGTTTCCAGTTTATCAAGACCAGAACCAGTTCAGGGGTTGGTAAGATTATACCGATTGGATTCAATAATGATACAATGCGAATGTTTGATGCGACCGATGAACAAAAGGATTGGTTCTATTCTAAGGATAGTTCCAGAAACAAGAAAGCGATCAGACCAGCAATAAGGTTGCCAAAATCAAACACGAGTGATAAACTGGATGCTGTTAAGGCGAGATTAGCAAACCGGAATAAAGATCATGGGTCGTAAGCTGATTAATAGTCATTCCAAGCTTTATATACCTGCGGGTTTATTAGAGGATGAACTTACTGACTGGATGCTTGATCCTCTTGCTACATCCGATAATGATCCTACGAAATGGGCTGTTCGTAAAAATAATAGTTTTTCCGACACGTATCCTGATCTTTTGATTTCGGATAATACCAAACGTAAGCGTGCCAAGAAGAGTATGTTTATTCCTAAAGATATGGGCTTCATGGTTTTTAGAAATGATTATGGATATAGTGGTAATAGTATTGGGTTGAAAGACCTAACGTTCCCGTCACCCTTGTTTTTACGTGACATCAAAATGACTCGCGAAAAGGTAAGATTTATAAATAATTTCAAAATCAAAATGGATAAAATCTTGCGTGGATCAGTATTGATGAACATTTCTTATGTTTGGAATGAGAAACATCATTATAGAACTAATGCCATAGTTGGGTTTGTTTATTCTCATAAGAATGATGAACTTCTATTACAAAGCCAAGCTGTATATCTTGCATCGGGATTATCACAATGACCAAAAAACAAAAAATATTCGTATTCAGTGATAAGAGGGGAGTAGTTGGTAGACTGGTTCGCCAGAACGCGAGAGGGTATATCGCCCGAAGCACTAGATATGATCCAACCGTGGATAAGAAGATACCCAAATACATATTCTGTGATAAACGCAATTCGTTGCTGATGGTCAAACAGAGCGATGTAACTATGACTGATACAGTCGTAGTAGACCCGTATCAATATGGTTTAGATATCAATGGTATTACTCGTACTGTGTTTATGCAGTTCGTGTCTTATTACAATTCCATCAAAGCAATCCTACCATGTAACATATATACATATATTGATGCTGCCCCGGTGAGATTTGGTTCTTATCCACGGGTGTTGGGTTTCGTCATATCTGATCCAATCCATGTTGCTCAATTGTATGCCAGTGTTGAAAGCATTCCATCCAAGGTGCGTCGAAACCCAACTCGGTTCACCACTGATGGTAACATGTTTTTCTGTCCATATATCCCATTAACGACCGTTTCGTATAACAGTAAACCACCTATCGCGTGGGGCACGACACCAAGTGTTATTGTTTGGCGTGATCCGAATGCGGTATAATGGGTTTACACTTATCGGTGAATGTAAATAAATAACAATATGTCAAAACCGTTGTATCGATCACTTCTTGAAGAACTTGAAGATTACATTCCACCGACAACTTTTCCGGTTCGTCTAAGAACCCATGGTGAGAGGGTGTTCGCGTCTATTAAGAAATTGATGATTGATATCGAAAAAAACTGTGACAAGGAAATGGCCGACGAGTTGAAGAAACGGTTTATTAATGCGGCCAGAACCAATGATTTTAAAAAATTCGAACGGGGAGTCGATAAACTACAAGATAACCTGAAGGTCAAACCCAATGAATAGTAAAGAAATGTTCGATAATATCAAAATCCCATCATTGGAAAGTTTTCTGGATCAAATTCCAGAACAAGTAACAGTGATCGTGGAATCCAAATCGGTTGAACATCGTAAAGAATTAACTCGTATCAAAAACGATTTGTTATCAGATGATTTATTGATTGAATATGAATATATACCAAAACGTGGCAAGGAAACCGCTTCCGGTCAGTTTGTTGTATTAAATGCAGACGATGTTATTAACCGTCTGTCACCAGAGTTGTCATCCTGTATTAAATAACAGTATGAAATCGAACTCAAGCATCACCGGTACTACCAGTAACTCATTCAATATCGGCAAACTCACTATTGAGTCTGATGGCGATTTTGTATATTTAAGTTATCCAAACAAAAACACATTACAAATTCCACTGAACGGAAATATAACCGGCACCCAATGGTATGTTATCAGTGGTCCACCGGATTTTAATACTGGTAAGCTGAATGATTTATGTTTCAACCCAATTGATAATAGTATCCGTAGAAAAAACTCTATTGGTGACTGGGATTTCGTTGCTACCATCAGTGGTGGCAAGGGTGATAAGGGTGATCGTGGTGCACCGGGCGAAACAATTGGCACCGGTATTGATGGCTCATTTGAAACCGTAGATGGAAAACGTGTCAGTTTTTCTAACGGAGTTATCACTTCAATAACGGACATAGAGTGATTAGATAATAAATAGTCGAACAACACATTGATTGGCTATGACAAATAATTCTAGATTAACAAATACTCTCGGTACAAATTCAACATCCTTCGCTATTGATGAGATGGTTATTGAACATATTAGGTCTGGCCCAAATGCTGGAACCAAAATATCATTTCCAGATCAACCAGCCATTTATTTAAGAGCAGCAAATCCAGCTGTTGCTTCGAAATGGTATAATGGTAATGATGATCCAGCAGAAGATTTAGGTAATGAGAATGATTATTATCTAAAAATCTCAACCGGTCAAATCTTTTTCCGCCAGAATGCCACATGGAACTTCATTTCTGATCTAACCGGTCCAATCGGTGGTCAAGGTGAAATTGGTAATCAAGGTACACAGGGTGTTGCCGGTCCTCCCGGCCCTGCTGCTTCTATTGATGAAGCCGCTGATACAACAATAACCAATCCAGCACAAGATCACGTTCTTGTATTCGATGCCTTGACCGCAAAATGGATCAACATCGATCTATCAACTGCGTTCGGTCTATTCGCTGTTGACCTATTATCAGATCAGAATATTCAAGGTAATAAAACCTTCCCTGATCAAACAGATGCACACACTCTTCTTACAAATACACCAGATGCCGGTGAAGATAGCAGAAGAGTACCAACTACCGCTTGGGTAAAAGATATAACAGACCCACTGCTAATCGTTCCATATCTTACCATCGGTGTACAAGCAGGATTACCCAACGAACGTAGTATCAATTTCTCCAACGATTTCACTATCTTAGATAATGATGGTGGTGGAACATATGATATTTCATTATTGACGACAGGTGTTTCCGCTGGCACGTATGGAAAAGTAACAGTTAATACCAAGGGTATCATTACGGCTGGTGCAGCTTTAGCTAATACTGATTTACCAGTATCAGGTATTACTCCCGGTACTTATACAAAACTAGTCATTGATGCTTATGGGCGAGCCACCGGTACTTCAACCTTCTTGAATTCCGATTTACCGGACAGTGGTGTTTCTGCCGGGTCTATTGTTAAACCCATCGTTAATGCTAAGGGTATTATTACTGGTGCTGATACATTCGTTGCTTCCGATTTACCAACTGTTGGCACACCGGGAACCTACACCAAAGTAACAACTGATGCTTATGGTCGGGTTACAAGTGCTAGTAATATAATTAATGCCGATTTGCCGACATCAGCAGTAACACCCGGCACATATTCTTCTTTTACTGTTAACAGTAAGGGTATTATTACAGGCGCATCAACGTTTGATGATAATACATTATCAGATGTAGTTACTCCGGGCACCTATACTAAAATTACACTTGATTCCAAAGGTCGAGGCGTTGTTGGTGCAGCTCTTGCACTAACCGATCTACCTGCATCTGGTGCATCGGCTGGAACGTTCACCAAAGTTACTATTACTGATAAAGGTGTTGTCACTACTGGTGCATCTCTTATTGCTTCTGATTTACCAGCATCTGGTGCATCGGCTGGAACGTTCACCAAAGTTACTATTACTGATAAAGGTGTTGTCACTACTGGTGCATCTCTTATTGCTTCTGATTTACCATCAGTTGGTACACCGGGAACCTATACCAAAGTAACAACTGATGCTTATGGTCGAGTTTCATCGGCAGCATTATTGAGCGAAGGTGATATTCCAGTTGCTATTGCTAGATTGGTATCACCTACATTCACGGGTGTTCCATTAGCACCAACCGCTACACTGGGAACCAACACAACCCAATTAGCAACCACGGCGTTTGTAAAGGCTGAGTTTGATAATCTGGTTGCTGCTGCTCCCGGCACATTGGATACGTTGAATGAAATTGCTGCCGCACTGGGTGATGATCCTGATTTTGCCGGAACGATCACCACGGCGCTGGGAACGAAGCTAGTAAAAACAGCCAACTTGTCGGATTTGGATAATGTTCAAACTGCAAGAGAAAACATGGGACTTGATGTCGGTAATGATATTCAAGCTCACGATACTTTATTAGATAATATTTCTGCATTGACCACAGCCGCCAATAAAGGAATATATTCGACAGGTGTTGATACTGTAGCAACATACGATTTAACTTCTTTCGGTCGCTCATTAGGCGGCGTAGCGGATGTTGCAGCTACCCATGTATTATTACAATTAGGTGATCTGGCATCAGTCGATCAAGTCGATCTGTCATTAGCAGGTCTGATAATCAATGGTAATGATACCACTATTCTATTAAGAGGCACTAATCTTACTGGCACTCAACCAGCCGCCAATGATCTAACCTATGGCGAACTATACCTGAATTATAAAGATGGTTTGATATACTATAAAGATGCTGATGATGTCGTTCAAGTAATAGATGGTCCTACTGGTCCTACAGGCGCAACAGGTCCACAGGGTATTCAGGGTATTCAGGGTATTCAGGGTATTCAGGGTGATGCTGGTGCTGACGGTGCTGACGGTGGCCAAGGCGTTCAAGGTGTTCCGGGTGACACAGGTCCACAGGGTGTTCAAGGCGATCAGGGTATTCAAGGCATTCAAGGCATAAAAGGTGACACCGGTGACACTGGTCCTCAAGGCATCCAAGGCGCAACTGGTCCTCAAGGCACACAAGGTATTCAGGGTATTCAAGGACCGCAAGGTGACACTGGTCCAACCGGTCCACAGGGCATCGCCGGTCCAACTGGACTTGATGGTGATGCCGGTGCTGATGGTGCTCAAGGTCCACAAGGTGATCAGGGTATTCAGGGTATTCAGGGTATTCAGGGTATTCAAGGCGCTACTGGGGCTGATGGGGCTGACGGTGCGACCGGTCCTACTGGTGCGACCGGTTCTCAAGGTATCCAAGGTATCCAAGGTGTTGCCGGTGAAGATGGTGCTAATGCTGTTATTGCGACGTTTAAGGGAACGTATGCAGTTCCAACAACAGCAACAGTCACGACTGCGAGTGTGTTTGCTTTTGATGCATTACAAAACGATACAGCTGATGGTGCGGAAGTATTAGTAAAACATACTGGTCTTGGTTCAACTGTCAAATTAGCAATTGGTGTTTCTGCACTTACTGCTACCGAAATTGGTTCATTTGATGGAGACGGGCAAACTCAATGGCGAACTTTCTTTGTTCCATCAACTTTAATCAATGAAACCCAAACAAACAATGTTTACATTTGGTCTACAACTGGCGCTGGCGGCAATGTCACAAACGTGGTTGTTTCTCCGGTTGCAAGAAATACAAACAGTGTTCCTTCTACACGGACAGTCACAGCTGGTTTAGGATTGGTTGTTGGTTCTGGAACAGGTGTATTGAATGCTGATTTCAGAATTGATATTGATCTAACTGAATTAACAGATAATGCAGCACAAGCACAAGACCTTTTCATATATTCTGATGCCTCTACTGGCGGAACTGCACGAAAACGATCCTTCACCAGTATGAAAGCTGATTTGGGTATTGTTACCACTGCCGATTATGGTTCTGGTAATGGTATTGATGCGGATACTCTTGATGGTGTGGATGGTTCTGATTTTGTAAGACGAGAACAAGACACATCTATTGAAGCCAATCATACTTATTTCGATGATTACTTGTTGAACTTTGGTAATAATAGTGATTTCTCAGTATTCTTTAAATCCACCGACGATAACACCTATTTCGTAAACAAGAACCATCTTGGTAAAACCTTAATACAGGCAGAAGATGTTGGCAATGTTGCAGCAACTGTATTAGAAATTGGTAGAGCAACAACTAAGATCAAATCAGATGGTACTGATATTGTAACAGTGAACGCAAGTGGTATGACTGTTGCTGGTAATCTTACAGTCACAGGAACCACGACCGCTATTGATTCCAATCAGGTGGATATTGGTGATAATATCATCGTGTTGAATTCTGATGAGACTGGTACGCCTACACAAGATGCTGGTATTGAAATTGAACGCGGAACATCTTCCAATGTTCAATGGTTATGGGATGAGTCCGAAGGTTATTGGTCACCTATGGGTGGTCTTATTGGTGGCATTGCTGATCCAACCACTGGTGCTCATGTTGGTGACAGAGATTATAATGATGCTCGTTATTTCCAACTAGCTACGACTGGCAATGATGTCACTGCACATAAAAACTTTGCCAATGATATCAGATTATATTTCAAGAGTTCCGGTGGAACTGCTGATGGGTATATTTCAAGACTGAGTGATGAAACGCTTCTTATTCAAAACAATGGTAGTATCAAACTGAAGAGTGCCAGTGATGGTCTTGTTAATATTACCAATGCTGCTGACACGATCATTTTCCAAATCAATACATCCACCACTCAGGGCTTTATTGGTGGCAACCGTATTCTTACGACTGCCGATGAGGGCACCGGTAATGGCATTGATGCTGATACACTAGATGGCATTGATAGTGCGGACTTCGGTAGAATTTCTATTGCTAATACCTTCGCGGATAATTTGACTGTATCTGGTGTCGGTAAACATATCACTCTGAGAGAAGCCGGTTCTGGCGCAACTGCCATATCATCTGCGTTGCCGGGATTAGAATTAGTCGCTGGCACAATGAATACGACAAACAAGTATTCACCAGCAATCAAATTTATGTCCGATGATGCTGACTTCACGACCGAAACACCCAAGCTTCTTGGTGCTATTATCGGTCGTGCTACTGAGGCATATAGTGCGGATGATAAAGGTGGTATGGCCTTAGATTTCTTCACATCCCCTAATGGAGTTGGCACAACCGCCGCGCCAGTATTGGCATTAAGTGTTGAAGATACCGGTATTACCGTTTTCAAATTCACTCCTACCGTCAACGGCTCCAATGTATTAACAGTTGCTGACGAAGGTTCTGGTAATGGTATTGATGCTGATACAGTTGATGGTATTGAAGGTTCAACCATCGTCACTGATACTCGCATCACAAATTATACACTGAACCCTCGCTTCCTGACCACTATTGGTTTCGGTGATGAACCAGCGGTAATCACACACAATAATGCGGCTAATGAAACTCGTACCGGTTATTGGACCGCCAATGATTCATTAACTCTTTCGAGCAATGTCGATCTTACTCTGAAAACGGATAGTCTTGATCTAACCGCGAACGCATGGATTGCTGGCAAGATCGGGGTTGCTGGTCAAATCCTCGCAAGCGATGGTTCAGCCGCAGCACCGGGCATCTCATTACAAGATAGTCCTGACACTGGTTTCTATTCTACTACCGGTAATATCGGAATGTCTATTGATGGTGCTGCTGTAGCTATATTATCCGCTGGTGGTTTATCATTCCAAGCTACCAAAGGTCCAGCAATATTAAACGAGACACCTACATCAACTAATCCAACATTGGTTCCAAATCGTTCCAATCCAGTTACTGGTATTGGTCAAGGTGTTGATAATACAATGTACCTTATTATCAACAGTACCAATATTGCCAAGGTTGACAGCACGGGTATTACTATTGAAGGTGCATTGAACGCAACACAAAAATCGTTTGTGATCAATCATCCAACAAAAGAAAATCACAAACTACGCTATGGATCATTAGAAGGTCCAGAGAATGGCGTTTATGTTCGTGGTCGTTCTAAAAAACGTATTATCGATCTGCCAGATTATTGGACGAGCCTTGTTGATCCTGATTCAATTACAGTTTCATTAACTGCAAACGGCAAACCACAAGAACTATTTGTTGAAAAAATAGAAAACAATCAGATATATATCTCTAGTAAGAATATATTCAAGCATTGGGATTTCTTCTTCCACGTAATGGCGGAAAGAATTGATGTAGATAAATTGGAAGTAGAATATGAGTGTGATTGATCGTAAAATTCTTAATAAGATCGTCGAGGGATATGACCAGTATAAGGATGTTTCTGGTAAAGCGCCTTATAGTGTTGATGATTCCAAATTCACCAAAGGTAATAATTGGATGGCCAGTGACAAGAAGGCGTTGAACGATCAATTATTGTTTACTGTGTTTTATAATGAGGGAATGAAAATATACACATTGTATATAAGAAGTACGGATGTGGATGAATCTGAATGGTCAAAGGTGTTCATTCACATCAGAGCATTTATGTCGAGTAACGGTTATACGTTTGATCAGTCGGTGTTTGTTTCGTCTTGATAGTCACTCCATTGTTTCAATACAATGAGTGATACATTAAGATTGCCGATGCCATCGCGTTCAATGAGATATGCTTTCTCAAGGTCACGAACGATGTGTTGATCAAACTGACGACGAAGGTCACCATGGGCAATCTGATCAAACACTGCGACGTGTTCTTCGGACAATCCCATGTCCTTTACCGGGTGAGTAGTCATTTTCTGCTCCACGCTGTTACAAGATATAATACTCTCGTAATAAGTATATAGAAGAATATCTTGTTTGTCAAGAGAATAATTTCAGAGGATTAGAAATGCGTCTTAGAGAATTTGTTTCACAGGGGAAAGTTTCAACCGCAGGATTTGAAAGCAAAGTTGCGAACGTTACTAAATTATTTAATAAAAAAGGATTGTATCTAGGTCGTTATGGTGGGCCTACTCGTATTCTTGAAAACGCTGATAACACAAAAGAACACGTAGTTATCTTCTCAGTCGGTAAAACTGATAAAGCTATCGGAATTTCTTCCGGTGGTGTTAATGGTGATTCTGGTGATGTATCAAAGATTTATATTTGGAATATGTTTATTCAACCAAGTGATCCTGACTACTCTGTGACATTACCACTTGACTTAGACATCAAATACTTCTTTAATAAGCTGGTCGAATTGGTAAAGAACCCGAAAGAGGGTACATTCGATATTAATCTTAAAGAAAGCAAGATGGTGTCGGAAATGGCTGTTAGAGCTACTGTTGGTCAATTCATCTCTCACGCTAAACGTTATATCGAAAACGAGCGTCCACATTGGAAAATCAATCGTCTTTCTATTGGTGATATTCAAGAAATTGCTTCTTTTAGTGATGTTCAGATTCCAGCCGACATTCGCCGCAATTATTCGCCGCCTCGTACCAGTTATTATGATCTTTCCAGAGAATTAGCACCGGGCGAACGTGCTATGTCTGCTGATCAAGCTGCACGTGAACAAGAAGCCAACCAAGATCAAGATGATGCTGCTGCCAATATCGGCACAACAGTTGATCACGATTATGATCCGGTTCGTGATGAAGAAGACCCAGAAATCAAAGGCAAACTACAAGGTCTTGGTAAAGCAATGGATGTTCTTGGTGCCGTTGCCAAGAAAGGTCGTTTGATTGTTCAAGGTCGCCGTGAAAACGGTAAACTGTTCAAACTGACTGGTGGTAATATGGAAGGGGCAATCAACGCTCTCAAAAATATGCTCAACCGTCAGCTTGCACTTGGACTTGATGATGATGCAGATGGCAGTATGGAAGAACAAATGGGCGAGCTTAGAGCTTATGTTCGTGGTGTTATTACCGGAACATCCCAAACGGCTCATTCCGTTATTCTTACTGGCGCACCGGGTACTGGTAAAACATTCACCGTCATGAAGGAAATCACACGCGAACAGGGTCTTAAAGAAGGCGAAGATTACGTAGTTATTCAGGGTGGAACAACCACTACCAAATTGTTTGAACGCCTCTTCGTATCTTATAATAAAGTCATTTTGTTTGATGACTGTGATAGCATGTGGAAAGACCTTGAAGCTGTTAATATTTTGAAAGCTGCTCTGTCTACTGGTACTGGTGTTCGTGCCATTACTCGTGATAAGGCCGGAACCATTGATACAGCCAAGATGTCATTCGAAGAACGTGAAGCGGCACTTACTGAAATTCGTTCGTTCTATGATGATCCACATGCATGGGCTATTCGTAAACTTCAGCGTCGTTTCCCAGAAATGAAAGATGAGATTGCTAGAAAAGATGATCCATCAGAAAACCCGTATGATCAAAAAGAAGATCGAAATGATCATACAGCATATAAATCATATTATGCTAAAGAAGTTCAAAAGCCACTGGAAACAGGAAACATCAAACTTCCAAACAAGATTCACTTCGAAGGTCGGATCATCTTTATCTCCAACTTGGATGAAGATGATCTTGATGATGCCGTGAAATCTCGCGCAACAACTTACAACATCCGTGTTACCAACATGCAAGTTGTTGATTTCGTTGGATCAATTATGAAAAAGTTCCCACATGAGTATGTTAATGATTCTCAACGTGAAGAGCTTCATAATTTTATTGCTGATTTGTATACGAGTGGAACTGCTGAATCTCCATTTTCTATTCGTGCATTTCAGGTTTGTATGGACTTGTTTGCAATGGGTGGTAATTGGCAGAAGCGTGTTGCACGAATGCTTAAAGGCTAATACGTCTAAAAATTTGTATTAAGAGTATGGCTCGGTTGATTAATCATCCGGGCCATATTTTTGGTATGCTTCAGTCGCAATCTTATAAATACCTCATAAGAGGTTTACATAGATGGCAAATAATATTCTCATTGTTCCCGGTCAAGCTAAGATCGAGATGCATGGTGCATCTGCTTCAACAACAAATATTCAAGTTGCGGCAAACGGTGATATTCAATTCATTGGAACGACCGATGGGTTATTAGTATCTATTTCGGAAGCTAGTGATCTTGTAAACATCACTAAAGCTCTCAAGGCACAAGATACAATCGTTGTTGGTTCCGATTATACTGGAACTCTTTACGGTAAGCTGAATATATCAACAGCTGGTGTCGGTAATGGTTTATCCTTTTATACTGGTGCTGCCACATCAAAAAGAATTTGGGTTGATAGTGGTGATGACTCTTTAAACATCACAATTGGTGCTACCAAAGATGTCGGCTTTAGAATGGCTGTTGATGGTGAAGGTTATCTTGGTGGTAATCGTATTCTTACAACTGCTGATGAAGGCACTGGTTCTGGTATTGATGCTGATACTGTAGATGGTTATCATGCAACTGCTTATAATGTATTCACGGCGAATGCTGTTGTAACTAGAAATGCATCTGGTCACATTTATACCAACTATTTGAATATGACTGCTGACATAACCACTTCATCCGCAACTCATATGGCTATTGAGACGGGTAGTGATGGTTCGCTTCGTTGGCAAACACCAGCACAGTTCATAATCAATCATAATATTTGGACAGCTGATAATGACGGAACCGGGTCTGGCCTTGATGCTGATACTCTAGATACATATGAAGCAACCGCCTTTCCGAGAAAATCTGAGGATGCTGTTATTTCTGGTGACTGGACATTCAACGGAACCACTACATTCGTAGATACAACGGTTATTTCAACCGGCGATAATATTATTCTATTGAATAATGATGAAGTTGGAACACCGACATTAGACTCTGGTATTGAGATTGAACGCGGAACGTCTGCTAATGTTCAATGGCTATGGGATGAGTCTGAAACTTATTGGTCACCGATGGGTGGTCTTATTGGTGGTGTGGCCGATCCAACAGCTGATGCTCATGTTGGTGATCGCGGTTTCAATGATAATCGTTATGTTCAGCGCGAAGCACAGGGTTCCGATATTACTGCGGCAAAAGTATTTGCCAATAATGTCACTGAATATTTCAGATCGTCGGTCGGTGCTGTTGATGGATATATTAAACGATTAACCAGTGATGAGCTTTTTGTTCAGAATGCAACCGACATCGTACTCAAATCAGCGGGTGATGGTTCTATTTATTTTAGAAACAACGCGAACACCAATATATTTGAAATTGATCTATCAGGTGCAAACACGGTGTACGTATCTGGTAATCGTGTCCTTACAACCGCTGACGAGGGCACAGGCAACGGTATTGATGCTGACACGTTAGATGGTCAAGAAGGATCATATTATCTACCAGCGGCCTCCTATACGGCTGCTGATGTCATATCCAAATTACTAACCGTTGATGGTGCCGGGTCTGGATTAGATGCTGATTTATTCGATGGCATCAGTTCTGCATCATTTTTACGAAGTGATGTGGCCGATGCTATTAATAGCGATATTGCATTAACCATTGGTGCCGGTGAAGGACACATTCGTTTTTACCATACTTCTGGATCAAACGCTTTTGCCATGACACCATACGATGGTGCATCATATCAAGCCGGTAGTGATTTTTCATACGATGCTGATAGTGGGTATTGGGAATTCAAAGATCGACTTGATATTGGTGGCGCATTAAACGTCACTGGTAATGTCACATTGACCGGTAGCCTTTCTTCGCCAGCTGATCCAACATTGGGTAACCATGTAGGCGACAGAGATTATAATGATGTTCGTTATGCTCAATTGGCCACTAGTAATACATTCGTTGGTGATCTTACTATCAATGGTGGTGCAGCTGCACTGAAATTAAAACCCAGTTCTGATGATCACACTTATATGGAATTTTATGCCAGAACGGCAGCGGCCACAACTCGTTCAGCGAATATTGGTTTTGCGAGTACAGCTACACTAAACTTCACCATTCAAAATGAAATATCAAATGGTCATATACTTTTGGTCACGACTGGTTCTGGTGAAGTTAAAATCAATGGTTCACGGATTCTAACACAAGCAGATGAAGGTTCTGGCAACGGTATTGATGCTGATACTCTTGATAGTTTACAAAGCACACAGTTTTTAAGATCAGATGTAAATGACACGATCAATTCAGATGTATCATTAACCATTGGTGCTGGTGAAGGTCGTGTGAGAATGACTCACGTTTCAGCAGCAAACAGATTCACTATGATACCGTATGATGGTGGAACAGAAAACGCTAATGCCGAATTCGGATTTGATGCAGATGAAGGTTATTGGAGATTTGATGACCGTCTTGATGTTGATGGTATATTAAATGTTGGAACCACCGCACATATTAATGACGAAGTTCAGACTGAGAAAGTAAGTATTGATGACACTTCGGATAATAAGAAGTTTGAAATCGTATATAATGCTGTCAGTGCTAGTTTAGATTTTAATTTTGTAGGTTAAATGAGTATTCCTTGGGTATGGGCATTCTATAAGAGTGCATTGGATAATAACGGATTACTAGAAGACCCGACAACTGGTGGCTCTGTTACCTATGTTGATGGCAAAATTGGTAAAGCTATCGATTGCGAAAATACAGCTACAATCACTTTTGAAGACTCTGATGTGTTGAATAATGATCATCATACCATTGCGTTTTGGATATTGATGACCGCCACATCAACCAGCTACCAAGAAATATTACTCTCCTCAGTTGATAACAATAATGCTAATCGTTCTCCGTTGTTAATGCAAACAACCGGTAGTGTGGCAAAAATACATTATAGGTATACTGATATAGGTACTGGTTCTGGTAGTAATACTGGTATTAGTGATTTCGGCAATGGTACAGCCACAGCATTCACCTTGAACACTTGGTATCACATAACCTTAATCAAGAATGGCGGTACTGCCTCTTTGTATGTTAATGGTGCCTTTGTGGAATCCGCAGATGTGTCAACCGCATATCCTTCAATGGCTGGCCAGAAGTTACGTGTATCCTATGATTCTCCGAAAATCTATTTGAATGATCTTAGAATATATCCAGCAATATTGAATAAACAAGAAATAAAAGAACTTGCTCAAGGTTTGATTTTCCATGCGAAATTGAATGGTGATATCAAAGATTGTTCTGGTTATGGTGCCATAGGAACATCTAATAACATTACAGTGTCGTTGCCAGATTATGAAAATGATGCTGTGATCCATAATCAATACACGACTTTCAATTATGCAAATGATTCTGGAATAGCATTTGATGATGCTAATGTTCAAATGATTAAAAATCTAGTCAATAATGAATTCAGTGTATCAGTATGGTTCAGAACATCGGGTTATGTTTCTCATGGAAGTTCATACAATTATTTGTTTTCCTTGAATAATGGTGAAGCGGATGCATTTAGTTTTGGAATTTATATAAACTCAGGCCAAGAACTATTCTTTAATTCAACTGGCGAAGTATTAACTACTGGTAGTGCCGTATCATTAAATGAATGGCATCATCTGGTCGCTATAAAAACTGATACTCAGTTAAAAGTGTATTTGGATAATGTATCTATAGGTACATCATCACCTACATTCAGTGCACAAACCCCGATTACGTCAACCTTCTATATTGGGAAAGACGGTTCTGCCAATAACAGAAATATAACAGGCGACATTTCAGACGTTCGCATCTATGCGACCGAATTGAGCACCGATGCTATCAACGATCTTTATATAAATCGTGCGAGATTATCCAGTGACGGTAAACTTAAAACCAATTCCCTAAAGATGATGCCGATCACGCGTGGTGCTGAGAATGCAAAATATATAGTAACTGAAACAACAACTTACACGATTGTTTCTTTTGAGGATAGTACCCCGATATATAAAAATGGTGTTCTTCAGAGTACTATAGCTTCAGCTTATACGACTACAACTGTTGCATGTACTGAGGGTGATATACTTTCATCTACCAAACCGTTTGAAACCAAAGCTGGAAATAGAGAACCGGTTCCAACTTCGTGGCGAGGATATAAATTCATATGGAACTTTACCCGAAATTTAAATGGAACCATATACATCTATTCTATTGATGAGGGTGTTGATTACACGGTATATCTTGATGGTGTTTCGACCTTCACCGGTTCCATTGCAGCTGGTGATATGGCCACTTTGTCTATCACTTCATTAGGTGTTTATTATATAGAAGTCACTGATCTATGTTGTGTATATACAACAGCTGATAGTAACATTGATACAACAGCGCTTTTCCCGATGAGAGAAGAACTGTTTGGTATTCCGTCTAGCACAGGACATATGATGAGTGATGGTGCTGGTCTTGTATATAAACAATATATCAGTAGTGGATCATTGGTTACATCGAGTGCAATTGGCGCACATGTTGTAGAAGCATATGGTGGTTCTTCATACTATTCTTCACCATCGGTTAGAATTATTGCAGATCGTCCGTTCGGTGCTTCGGCATATGGTGATAGTGGTGGGAGCAATTCAACCTATTATCAGCCTCGTGACGCAATGGCGCATAAGTTTGTTTTGCCAGAAACAGCGTCATGGGCTTCGTTTGTTGGATTAAAGGTTAGTGCTACCGTCAAGGTTTATAACAATACCGGAACGCTGGTTGGCACAGAAACAGTAACCGGTGGCGGTGTTCATACGGATGGTGAAGAGTATCCAACACATATCAAAATCACAACGGACGGCACCTATCTTAATACAGCTGGTTGGTTCTTTATTTGCTCTGCACCAATGATTGGTTATTATGAAGGCGGCAATGGTGATGAGCGGATTTTCTATGGTTCTAAAATAAAAGACGAAGCAACTTATTCTAGATTCGAATTACCCAACAAAGGCGGCGTTCTTGGGGTTGAAGAAATTAATGAAGTTGGGATCGATCCAGATCAATTAGTATTTTGGGCACCGTTCAATAACAAACCCAGAGATATATCGGGTTATACACCATTGGCAATTACCTATTCTGGTAATGGTGAGCCGCAACGGATGAACAATTTCATCAATGAAGGATGCTACAAATTTGATAATACAACTGGTGCAGCAGCAGATTATTACATTGAGTATAATAGTTTGCCTTACACTGAATTATCAGCATCGGGTGCTTTTTCTGTTTCGTTATGGTTTCAAGTGGATAATTCGGGGCTGGGTGATAGAGAAACTATATTAGATTGGAATCAAGTAATTCTAATCACTCATGAAACAAATGATAAAATCAAATGTAATAGTTATGATACCAATACTACATCATGGAAGGGATTGTCCACCACTGCATCAATCTCTACGGGTCTATGGTATCACTATGTTGCCTCATTTGATGGTTCAAACATCACTGTATATATAAATGGTCAACAAACTGGTACAGCAGCACAAGCGGTGACTTTTGATTCCGGTGGTTCTCAGGCTGTTCGTATCGGTGATGCCACTTGGGGAAGTGAAGCTTTTGACGGTGATATTTGTCAATGTATGATTTTTACTAGAGCATTGTCTGAAAAAGAAATAAATACATTATACAAGATGCAATCAAATAGTTCTGCAATGCAGAGATTAAGCGATGGCACTTTGGTAGTTCGTGGAATTTCAGACACATCAAATGGCTAAATTAACAGATACTATAATTCTCGGTGACCTTGTTGTAACAGGTAAAACTTATCTAAAAGATGATCTTCAGGTTGATCAACAAATCTCATCCGATTTTATCCCCGATGTAGACGACTCGTATGATTTGGGTTCTGCAAGCAAGCGGTTTGCAAACGTGTATACAACCGCGCTTACTATTGATGGACAAATTACTTCTGTTGATAGTGATACAAACAATCAGTTTACTTTAGGTAATTCAACAAATACTACTGCTTTTCAAATAGAAGCAAACGGTAATACTGCACAGATTAATGTTAATGGTTTAGAGTGGGTTGATATTGCGGCTGATGGTCAAGCCGTTTTCAATTATGATCTTCATATTAATAAAGCCACACCGACATTTAATTTCAAACCATCTGCTGATACTGAACAATCACATATCAAAT
>Ga0136655_1000134_pt1 | contig 31445 bp, 35 predicted proteins | sample CPBDNA_2_FD_94863 | JGI IMG/M metagenome (GOLD analysis project Ga0136655, IMG submission 94863) | Freshwater to marine salinity gradient microbial communities from Chesapeake Bay, USA - CPBay_Spr_15_0.8_DNA (version 2) | ecosystem: Environmental > Aquatic > Marine > Coastal | place: USA... | reverse complement strand
ATCGTTTTCAGCGAACTACCCAAGAGCATATTACCAACCAACCAACCAATTCAAATCGCAATTTGTAAAAAATTGAATCTAATTTCCAAGAATAGTATAAGACAACCCAAACCAACCAATACAAGATGTCTATGCTTAACAAGGAACACGTTGTCGCCCAATGGAATAAAACTATTAGAGACCGAAAGGCAAATAAAGGTAAGACTGGCGACGCTACGGAAATGGCGGTTTGCTTTAATCATTATCACAAGCAATTTTCGCTATTGAATAGAGGCGAACTCAACCAGCAGATGACGATTTGGAAAAAACAGCGGAAATCGGGTGAAGTGAAAATTAAACGCTACAACAGCAAAACCGCCGTTGTTGATGGAAAAGAATACCATTTCTTCGTAGTCCAACCACAGAAAAACGGCAAAATGTTAGAGTGTAATTTTGACCCTATGGGGTTGTTTATTTTGGGGGAGTGGGTGTCGGGGTATATTTATGCTTTCACGAACAAGGGAAACCGAGATGCTGTTGAGAAATATGTGATGGGAAAATACGACGAAGAATGCGACGACGAAAGCGACGAAGAATGCGACGACGAAAGCGACGACGAAAGCGACGACGAATAAATGCTGAACGATAGTAGGCAAATAAATTTTAATAGTTAGATTTTTTTAATTGAGAGAAATAAAATAATTAATAAAAAAACGAAAGAAAATCAAATTTAGGTGAGTTTTGGAAAAAATTGAAATGATTTTTTTGGAATATTATAAGGCAACATACGACGAAGAAATCAAAAAGTATTTGAATTATTTAATTAAATAATTTTAAAATTGAAATAGAAATAGAAATAATAGTAATTAATAAAACATTACCCGAAAAATTGAAATCGTTTTCAGCGACCCCCCTAAGAGCATATTACCAAGCAACCAACAAACAACCAACCAATCTAAAATGGAGAATATGATGAAAAGCACCGACCAGTATTACTTTGACGGGTTCTTTGTGAAAATCCCGACCATTATGAATAGTTATAATACGCTATTTGCTGAAACAAAAAAGCAAGTGAAACAGATGCTACACGACGGCATTACATTAGAGGCGATGCGGGAGGCGAATATTAATAAAACCCGCCGTATTAAAATGAAAATCCAAATGCTTCAACTTGCGATGAACGGGGAGAAGATGGACGGGAGGGAGTTTAAAGCACAAATGGCGGACAATATTGAGTTCGCACACGGGGTTATTATTTGTGCCTATATTAAAGCGTGTAAATGGGGGGACAATTTTGGAATTTTATTAAACGACGGGACTACGCCGTTATTGCCGAAAGAAGAGCGTAGTGATATATTGAAGAGTGTTTATGAATTAGCGAAAAAAAGGGTCTAAAAAATTGAAATCGTTTTCAGCGCCTACCCTAACCCACAAGGAACATTACAAAAAAGGGTCTAAAAAATTGAAATCGTTTTCAGCGCCTACCCTAACCCACAAGGAACATTACCAACAAACAACCAACCAATCAAAAATGGGTTTAGACGGACACTTTTGGGTCGTTCAAAACGGAAAGATTATTGACCCATATTTCAAAGAATACGACCAATGTAAATCGTTTTGGAAATGTGGTGGCGAGAGAATTTATCTACCAGCAGACGATTTAATACAAAAGGTAATGAAGGTAAAGTATATTGATAGTGCTTTAACAATAATGAATACTAATAGAGCGATGTGGGAAATGCGAATGTATGGGGGAGTTCAACCGAATTCGTGTAATATTAATGCGATATTGGAAGTTATGAAAAATGGAGGAGAAATTGTGTTCGGTTCTATGGGTTGGAAAAAGAATGACGGCAGTGGAGTTCATTATGAATTCGGGGGAGAGAATTGGACTATTGCGAAATTTTTAGGTAAATAAAATATCATTGAATATAAAATGGATAATAATAATGATTTAGACTATATTACTGCTGAAAATTATAAACTGATTTTACAAAGAATTAACTATGTGCTTGAAAACCCCAATACAGCAAATAATAAACCAACTGATTTTATACAATTGCTGGAAATAAAAAATTACATTTTTAGAAAGTTTTGTTAGATAGTTTTTTTTTTATAATTATATCTCATCATATATTATACACAATGGACGGAGTTAAATATCAACCACCAGCAAAGCGTTATATCCCTTTTCCAGCAACGCCTATTCAGCAATCTATGTTAAACACCGCAAAACGAGGTGTAGAAGCAATTGGAGTTAAGAAAAATACCAGCAAACTAAAATCCCAAAAACCTATTCAACAAAGGAGATTTTGAGGAGATATAGAGTATTTGAGGAAAAACATACTTTCGCATCATTTTTCCCATTTTATAAACTTCTCTATTGGGTATTTTTATCTATACAACATATTTATAAAACACCAAAAAATGATGTTTTTTGATGTTTTTTTGAAGGAGTGATTTTTAATAAGTATTTTTAATGATATTAATTTCTCTCCTTTAATTATAAATGAAGTGTGAAAAAGAACTACTTGAAAGCGGGAAGTATAAGATAGTTGATAGTGATACTGGGCGTGTTCTTCACCCCTCGTTAGACGCTAAATCAGTTGATACATTCGTCCGTAAAGCAATGTCCTTACGCTCCGCCAAACAGAAGGAGGACGACGATAAGAAAATAATTCAACAGCATTTAGTAAAAATGAAAATGTTAAAGAAGAAAAAGTAGTTTAAAGAATAAATATGAATATATCATATTAATGTCGCAACAAAAGGATTTGAATTTTGGTCTGTCGCAAGAGAAGCAAATTCTACCCATAATTAATCAGCATTTTAAAGACCAAGCGGTTCAATATGACGAGATGTATAGCACCCAAGATTTTCACTCGTGTATGAATGTGTATGAACTGAAAAGTCGTAATGTAAAACATAACACTTATAACACTGCTATTATCGGTTGTAATAAAATTAATCTACAACCGCAAGACAAAGGCAAAACACTATATTTATTGTTTAACTACACTGATGGATTATATTATATCAAATACGAAAAGGAATTATTTGATACTTTTAATACACGACCCTTCTGTCGTCACGCCCGTATTGATTATGTAGATAGGGAAAGTTATGTTTTTGATATTCCTATTGATAAATTGACTAAAATTAATTAAAAAACTTTTTATTTGCTTACTATCGTTCAGCATCTTTTTTTTAATTAATTAATCTCCGTCACACACGAACGGCACATAGGGCAACTTATCCAGTGATTTTCGCAATTGCCGATTGCGTCCTCGTGTAATGGTGATTTTTCTATACAAGACCAGCATACGCTATGGTCGCAGTCGGTCTTTGTGTCCGTCAGTGAATAACACACCGAACATTCTTTTATGGTTAATTCCAATTGCTCTTCTTCGGCATCTTTTAATAATTTATATACTTCCTCACGCAAAATATCTCGTGGGTTTATTTTTTCCTTTTTTTGAAGCATACCATTCATTTTATTAAGTCGCAATAATTTAACACTATTTATCACCTCTATCACATTTTCAGTTAATTCTTTAATATCGTTACTTTTTAAACTAAATTTTTCGGGGTCTTGAAAATTTCTGTAAAACGAATATGGTTCTTCGCTGTTAATGCTGTTGTAAATTGAACTTTCAACTTCTATTCCCCAGCGATAAGTCCAATCTTTTTCTTCTTTTTTTTGGTATTTACCACATAATAAATGTAAAGTTACAGAAACACTAATTCCGTCTATTTTTTTAATAGGAAGATATGTGGTGAATCCATCTTCTCTATCCTCTTTAATTTTGTTAAGTGCTTGGATTACAAATGCTTCCATTTTTGATTGTTTGTTGCTTGGTTGCCTTATACTATTTCTAAATTTTCATTTCAATTTTTTCCAAAACTCACCTAAATTTGATTTTCTTTCGTTTTTAATACTCTTCCTTTTTCTCCATCACATCGCCAGTCTCTTTCTTAATCCTTGGTTTTCCAGCATCACTACGCTTCTTCCGCATTTTAGGGGGTAGGGTTTCGGTTGCTTCTTTCTTTGCTACGGCAACTTTCTTTTCTACCTTTTTGACTGATTTTCTCTCTACCTTCTTTGTTTCATCTTGAATTTTAACAACATCTTCCTTCACTTCCTCCTTAACTTCTTCCTTTTTGGGAACAGATTTCTTAACAACCTTTTTAACACTTGCTTCTTTCTTAATGGGAACTTTTTTTGTAGGCATATTATATAATTAATGAGAGAAATAATTATTTCGTTTTTTAACTTAATTAAAAAATCTCTAAATATATATAAGATGGTTTGGGGCAAAGTAGGCGAAATGACTTTAAGGAATGGAAAAACGATGGAAATATATGATGACGATAGTGAAGATAGTGAAAGCGAATGTGATTGTGCCGAAGGCGAATGCGACTGCGAAGATGATGATGAATTGCTGTGCCAACATTGTGAAATGGATATTGGAGAATATGAAGACGACGCTTTTTATTATGAACCAAGTAATTCGTGGTATTGTGAATCGTGTTTTGGTTTCATAAAAGATAATGAATAATTATAATTTCTCTCATTATATTAAATGCCGACCTCGTGGAGTTCTATGAATGTTTCCAATCTGCGAGATATAGCAAGTGAATATAAACACTTACATAGTTTAGGTAATATTAGCAAACAAAAGAAATCAGTTTTAATTGAAACATTAAGTAAAGTAATGGAATGGAAAAAACAATCTCTCTACACCAAGAAACAGCACGGGGGTAAAGAAGTAGCAACATATCATCAATACGACGATGTTGTGAAAGGAAAGGGTGGTGAAGAACTGATAAAAGAAAAGAAAGCAAGGAAGAAAATGGAACAAAAAAAATCAGCACCAAAACCAAAACCGAAACCAGCAGTTAAACGACCAACCACACCCGAAGCAAAGGATTTCTTTAATAAAATGTTAGAAGATATACAAGTCAAAAAGCGGAATGAAAAAAATACTACTTTTGTTTAAGTTTATAAATATATATTAATCTCTCGTATATATTTATTATGGCGGGATTAACTACAAGAGGTAAAGGGATTAAATTTAAAAACGATGATAATTGGACGACCCCTTTGATTGCGTGGGAAATGATAAAAAATTATATACCAAAAAATAAGGTGATTTGGGAATGCTTTTATAATGAAGGTAAAAGCGGAGAATATTTAAAACAACTGGGTTTTGAAACTATCCACGAAAACGAGGATTTTTTTTCTACGCAAAAACGAGGGGACATTATAGTTTCCAACATTCCGTTCAGTTGTAAGGTAAAAGTATTTCAAAGATTAAAAGAATTAGATATGCCGTTTATTATAATCGTGCCTATTAGCACAATCAGTAAGCAGTTTTATATGGAATATTTCGCTGATAAATGTAAGATTATTATTCCTAATAAACGAATACATTTTGAAAAGAATGGGGATGAAAGTAAGCGGTGTTGGTTTGATACTATTTTTATTTGCTATAAGATAGATACATTAGAAAAACAGATTACATATTTGAAGTGAAGAGAGAAATGTGTTAATTAATATTTAATTAAATATATCTCTCTTATAATGAAAAATCAACTCTTCAATGATGATTGTTTTAATAAATTTCAAGACATACCTAAACGTTCAGTTGATTTAATTTTGGTGGATTTACCTTACAACTGCCTTAAAATAGATTGGGAATGTGATTTTGACTTGAAAAGTATGTGGATACAATTAAGACGCATTTTAAAACTAAACGGACAAGCACTATTTTTCTGTAATACAAAATTCGGTTCTAAATTAATCAATAGTAATCCATTTTGGTATTCTTATGATATGGTGTGGGAGAAAAATAAACCAACGGGACATTTATTCAGTAAAAAAGCATTATTACGGAAACACGAAATGGTTTATTTATTCCATAGGAAAGGCAGACCTAAAAATAGTCCATTAACTTATAATCCACAGATGATACAAGGAGAACCTTATAGCAATGGTTTAATTGAAAATAAAAATACAAAAGTTTATACTACAAACAAAGAAATAATCCATCAAAACTTAACTGGTGAGAAATACCCTCATTCAATAGTTAAAATAGGGAATTCAGCAAATAATCAACATAAATTACACCCTACACAAAAACCAGTTGAAATATGTGAATGGTTAATAAAAACTTATAGTAATGAAAATGATTTGGTATTAGATTTCACAATGGGTAGTGGTTCAACCATTATTGCTTGTATCAACACTAACAGAAAATATATTGGAATTGAAATGGATAAAGATATATTTTTAACTGCTGAAAAAAGAGTTGAAGAGAGAAATGTGTTAATTAATTAATTATTATTTCTCTCTACTTATAAATGAACCCTTATCAAAAATATATGATATTCTATACTTCACTTCAAGCATTAGGAACTTATGGAATGGTTAAATTATTAGAATGGGAAAAGAAACAAAGAGAGAATAAATAATATTAATTAATTTAGAATTTCTCTCTTCATTAAACTTCTGTGTTGTTAATTATAGTGTTGCTTTGTCGCCGAAACGAAGGTGGTTGTATAGTTGGTAGTGGGGTGTTAGAAGTTGATTTTTTATCGCTTATGCCGTCAAACACACTTTCATCTACATATTTATTTTCTTTTATTAATTTTATATTTTTTAATAATTGAGCGTTGATTTTGGAATTGGAATTGATTATAATGTAGAGGAAAGAAGCAAATGAATTTAATGCGACCCCCGACCAACTTAAATACGCATTTGCGTATGCTTGTCCCAGCGATACACTAAACACTCCGCAAGTTTGGAAAAAATAGAACAAATAAGTAAGGTATTGATTTGAATGATTTAAACAACTCCGTTTGCCTATAAATTCTCTCAAATCTTCTATTTTATTCTCATTAAACATTTTATTAATTATCTCGGCAGTTTCATCGTCCGTCATTTGTATTATAGAGAGAATATTTTATTTCTTTATTTATTAAAAAAATTGATTAGTTTAAAACCATTTAAAATATACACACATAGTATATATAACAGAATGGAATTCACTACTCTTTTAGCAACAAAGAAAGCAAATTTGAGTGATGCGAGTAAGAGGTCATATATCTCGGGGTGGAAAGCAATTAAGAAAATGCTTAACATTCCCCAAGATGAAAATAACATTGACTTTTTGAATAATGTGGAAAGCGTCATTGATACAATATACGAGGAAAGTAAAAAGAATATTAATACGACCAAATTTAAAATTGCTATTGTGATGGAAGTTTTAAAAATGACTGATGAAACTAAATACAAAATAGAAATCCAAAAATATAAGGAGTATATGGATATGCTACGAGCAAAGCAAGAAAAAGAAACAGACGAACATAAAATCAACCCAAAGCAAGAGGCGAAATGGGTGAGTGATGAAGAAAAGGATACGATTTTAGAATATTTGAAATCACAATTGACTTCTAAAAAAATAATTACACAAGAACAATTAATAAACTACCGAAATTATATTTTGTATGTTTTACAAACGGATACAGCAACCCGAAATGATTTGGCGTATTCTCTCGTTATGTATAAACCTACCAGTGTAAAAAAATACAATGCTCTACCTACTGATGAAAATTATATTATCTTGAATAAGAAAGATAAGACAATTGAGTATATTAGAAATGTTTATAAAACCGCCAAAACTCACGGGCAAACAAAAATAGAGGTTGATGCTGGGATTTATGCGGATTTAGAAAAATATATGAAAGGATTAAAATTATATTCCCCCGAAGTGAATGGAGGGTATTATTTGTTTATGAATGAAGATTGTAAGACGAGAATGACGGCAAATCGGTTAGGTGTTGTCTTTGCTGGATTAGGTGAGAAAAGTATTGGAAAGAAATTATCCACTACAATTAATCGCCATCAAAAAGCATCGGTTAATTTTGAAGCAATGAAACAAATTCAAGCAACAGCGAAACAAATGGGACATTCTGTATCGCAAAATGTAGCATATATGATTGAATAAATTATTTTAGAAGTGATTTAATATATTGTAATGCTTGACTTTTTGTTTTAAATCGCCAAAGGTAATTATACGCCCAAAAACCAGCAGTGTTTGCTCCACTCGCCGTCCAATTCTCTTTTTTTTTATGCCGTGAGATATAAGCACTTCTTCGCTTCTCGTCTAAATGTCCGCTCGTATAGTTTTCATAACCCTTTGCTCCAAAGCGTATTGTGTTCTCCTTACCAGTTGTTTTATTTAATACAACTGCTTCATATTTCTTATTACCATCTGCTCCTTTGAGAGAAATGAATTTGAAACCCATTTATATTAATGTGATATTATTTTTATAAATAAATATCTATACATATATAGTATAATAGAGATGGGAAAGTTTGGAAAATTAACAGATGTAGTAGAAAATGCTGAACCAATAAAACAACAACCATTAGAGAAAGATGAAATGGGGAATGAAGTTAATTTAGACATCTTGCCTATACGAGAAGTTAAGGATAGTTTAATGCCTACATCACGACCAATTAGCGATAATTTGCCTAACCCCCCCTTCGTTATGACGTTAGTAGCACCCGTTAAGTCGGGTAAATCAACGATAGTAGGCAATCTATTGCTACGCTTTTACCCTTCGTGTTTTGATACTATTTGGTATTTTTCACCAACGGCAGAAATGGATAAAACGACAAAATCCTTTTTGAAAGCATTTGAAGACGACGAACGCCAAGAACTAACGATTTTTGATAAGCACGAAGATTTACTGAATTTAGATACTTATATTGATATTATGTGTGAGGAACAAAAAAAAACACCACAAGCAGAACGCAAAAGAGTCCTCTTTGTAATAGACGATTGTGTCGGGTATAAAATGAAACAACTGAACTTTATGGTTTCCCGCCACAGACATTTTAACATAAGTATTATAATTTCCTCGCAGATGTATCGTAAGTTAGACCCAATTATGCGTGTGAATAGCACTGCTATTATCATCTGTAAAGTTTCCAATGGAAAAGAATTTATGAAACTGGAAGAAGAATGCCTTGAAAATATCCCAAATTATTTAGAGCATTATAATACAGCAACAAAGAAGCGATATGATTTTCTTTTTTTTAATATGACCGAGCAGAAATTATACCACAACTTTAAAACGCTGTTATGGGAAAAATAAATATCAGTTCATAGTATATATAATATGGATTACTTTTCGTCATTACAAAATTTAGGTGGGTTGGCGAAAGGTTATGACGATGATATTATCAAACGAACAAGTGATATAAATATGGATAATCAACTTCAAAACCAATACACGAATGCGATGGCGAATTGGGAATATGGTGTTGAGTCGGTGAGGGGGAAGAGTTTAGATGAATTTAAAGAGTGGGGTATTCAAACGGGAAGTGAATTAGGTGTTGATTTGTTGGCGAAAGCGTATGCGGGTTCAGCATTATCCAAAGCAGTTAGTAGTGGTATTGCGTCAGTTAAAGGCACTATCAAAGAGGGTATTTCAAGTGCCGTTGATTCGGCGAAAAGCGGTGTAATGACCGCAGTGGATACATTGGGCGATGCGAAAGATGTGATTACGGAAGGTGCTTCGGGTTTAGCGGAAGATTTCGCACAATCTTCATTTCTTCCTCGCCCCCAAGCACCGAAAGAAGAAGGAATACAATTAGACGATTTATCTACGGGTGGCGATGCGTCCGCTTCTATGGGAATTCAAGAAACTAATTTAGATGAAGCGTCAGCAACTTCTTCTTCGGTTGGAAATACGAGTGATATTACTGCTACTGCTACTACACAAAAAGCAGATATTACATCTAATCAAGAAGCAAGTGATACTTTTAATCAAGAAATGACTGATTATCAAAATAAAGATTATAGTGATATGGATAATTTAGAAAACCAAAGTAAAGAGGAAGCAGAAGATGGTTTAGAAGGTGATGCCGAAGACGATTTGGAAGACGATGCCGAAGAAGAAGCAACCAGTTCTGCGACAGAGACGGCACTGGGAACAACAGAATTAGCAACCGCCGATGTGGGTTTTGGAGAGGTTTTAATGGCGGGACAAGCACTTTATTCTCTCGGCAAAGATATTTACGACTGGGTTCATCCACCAAAACCACCTCCACCGCCCAAAATGCCGACTTTAATTTCTGTGCCTCAATTACCAACATTTATTCAAGCATCGGCACAAAGTGGGTTATAATTTAATAATAGTTTAGCGTTTTGTTTTTGGTTAATTCATTTAACTTATAATTTTTTTATATCATTATAAGTTATATAAGATGTCGTCAAGGAATTTAAGAATTCGTGCCGAAGAAAACGGCGTATATGATAAATTCCACTTAACTCGCACTCGTTTCACAATTTCGCAAGATATGATGACGACAGATATGGGGTCTTCCTATTTGTCGCTTCGCACTACATTACGCAATAGTATTACACAAGAAATCATCAACACACAACAAGACCCCAACGAAGTTCCAGTATTCCATTGTTTAGGCGATGGTGCTACTGCTTACGATGGAACTGCGTTGTTCCGCACCGCCAAATTATTTAATCAATCTACGGGAGCGGTCATAGAAGAACTTAATTATAATAACCAACGCACGAACACCTTTAAGGAATTCACTACGGATTTTGATAATTTGGCGAGTGATACTATTGAAAGTGGTTTAGGTATTCCCGACAGCAAACTCAAAAATTTACAATCCACTTATACCCTTTGGACGAACGCCAAAAATAACACAATTGACCTTCATATTCCTTTGAAATCTATTTTTCCTTCTTTGAATGTTCCGTTTTTTCAGTTGTCCGCTGTTGGTGGATTAATTGTTGATTTAGAATGGGACACTCAACACCCGCTCGTGATGTCTTATTCCAATCCCCAACTCGTCATTCCTCCTCCCTCTGTGCTGGATTCGGGTGTTATTGGTTTTAACACCACCTCCCAAGAAGAAGCGTCGTGGTTGGTGCGAGAGCAAGTGAATAGCGAATTTGCCCCTATTGAAAAACCCTATGCGGTTATTCGCCCCGACTATTGGAATTTTCCTCGGGAAAATGCCGATACTGCTGTTGAAGATAGGTATTGGGATAGTTTAACTGGTTTAGTTTATGGAGTTCCCAACGCTGCGGGACAATATACGGGAGTTCAAAAATATAAGTTTGCTCCCAAGCGAACCTCATACGAAGATGCGGATTTACAACAACTTACACTAATACCCAATGGCGTAGATGCTAATTCTACTGCCCTCGTATCCGTTGAAATCGGCGGAGATATTGATGGTGTCCCCGTTGAAGCACGACCATTTAAGTTTATGGATGGTATTTTTGGTATGGAAGCGGGAAACACTGGTAATTTACAATTTGCGAGACCACACGTCCAATGTCATCATAATGCGAACGCCCAAGGTTATAAAACTGCGTCTTTTGAAGGTATTTCACAACCGCCTCCCCCTATTAATGCTATTGAAAAAGGTTCAGCAAGTGCTGGTGCTTTGGTATGGAATTTGGATGAAGCAAATTGGGACACTTTGAAAGCAACTCATACTTTCGTTCATAACAGCGACGATTTTGAAGCAAGATTGGTTGCGGCGGGAATTATTACTAAATTTAAATTATTGGGTGAAGATAATTACGTTGCTAATCAAAACACGACTTTTAAAGTGGGTCTTCAACACAATGTAGGAACTACCATTTATATGGCACCCGACCAAGAAATCGGGGAGGTTGTTTTTACTAACCAGTTTTACGAAGTGCCTTTCGGTGCTGAACCACCCCGTATAAATATAGAAACTTATGTTAAGGTTGGTGATGTTCGCACAATTACTTTTAGCACCTCTTTGAATTTGAATTTTGTTGAAGGTGTGCGTTTGGGACACACATTTACGGCGTTAATTGATAATACACTCACCGACCCCGAAGCGTTGGGTATAGTTCCCACCGCCGCCGACAACGTTTCTCTCTTTATTCTTGATGTTAATTACGAACACCCCATTATTGAATCACTGCCTCATTACCCTTCGTGCGATTTAGCAGAAATGGTATTAGTTCAATACCCACCTTCCAAGACCCCTATGCCGAAATTCTACCGCACGATTGCCGTTGAACCATTTAATATTAGTAGTGGAATGGGCGAAATCGTCCAAAATTTTATGCTTGAACCCAATGTGTATAACGCTTGGGTAATGATGCCCTATGCGAGTCAAAATACTGATATTTCAACCCAACCTTCTCTTATTAGCGGTGCTGGAAATGTAGATAAATTCCGTGCGACCATTGACGAAGTTGATGTTGTGAATAAGGATATTCAACTGGGTTCTTTTCCCGACTCGCTCTACTGGGATAAATTGGCGGATTGTTTTAGCAATAGTTCTATGCCGATGAAAACGCTGACTGGTTCAGTCTCGGGTGCTACGCAACGCCCCGTTCGTGTTTTCCCTATCCGCATTTATGGCGGTTTGGTTGATGGTGTGGTTTCCTTCTCTAATTATATGAAGCGACTTCAAATCCGCCTTCAAGCACCCCAAGGCGAACACGTCCAGTCGGGCACAGCATATTTATTTAAGGAAAAGTATAAGTCCTATTAAATAATTAATTATTCGTATTATAATATATAAATAAATTCTCTCAATAATATATTATTATGCCTCCAAAAAAGAAAGTAAGTATCGGTGGATTAACCAAATTAAGCAGTGAATATTGTGCGACGATAGATGTAGATGAAAAAGAACCACCACCAACACCAGCACCAGCAACCAAGGGGAAAAAGAAGAAAGAACCAATTAAAATTATTCATACACCCCCTCCTTCTCCTCCTCCTCAAAGCGACCAAGAAGAAGAAGAACAAGAAGAAGATGATTTAGACGATATTGAAGATATTGCCCCAGCAAAAAGTAAGAAGCAAAGGCAGATGACCGAAGAACATAAACAAAAATTAAGAGATAGATTAGCAACGATGAGAGAAAAACAAAAATTAGCACGAGAAGAAAAAGCAAAATTAAAGGAAGAAAATAAACCGAAAGATTTAGATGAAATATTTGAAAAGAAATACAATAGTCAGTTTGAGTTTATGAAAGATAAATTACTTGCTTTAACAGAAGATATAGGAGAGATTAAACGAGAGAAAAAGGAAAAAAAGGATAGAAAAGCAAAGGAAGCACAAGAAGCAAAGGAAGCACAAGTAGCAAAGGAAGCATTAGAAATTAAAAAAGCACAAGAAGCAGAACGCAAAAAGAAGGAAGTTGAATTAAAATCTCCTCCTCAACAACAACAACAAGCACCCCCAACACCAGTCAAAAAACAAGAAGAACAACCAGCACAATTCGTAGCACCAGTGAATGATATGATGTCTTTTAGGCAACAATTTAAAAAGAATTCTTTTAGTTTTTAAGTATATTTTATTAAATTTTTATATCTCCTTACATTATATAAGATGGCGACCATATTTAATAGCACTCAACCTATTTCTGTTCGGGATACTTACACAGAATTTAACCAAGTGGATTTTTTAGTCCAATTGCGTAATAATTCTATTCAAGCAAACTCATTTAGAATAAATGGAAAAATTAAGGTTGCTGGTGATGGAACACAAATTGTTAAAAGCGACAATGTGTTTTTTAATGCCTTTTCGGGTATTTCTTCTATTATTAATGTTTGTTCTACCAGCATTAACTCTACTCAAATTTTAGAAAATATTTCTAATTTCGGTCGTTTGGTCGGTATGAAGCGTCAAGCAAAATATACTCTGCCCCAATTGTCCGCTTCTTCTTTTGCTTCTTTGGAACTCTGTGGAAACCGCAATAACCAGTTGCTCGTGGGCGAAGTCGGCGAAGATGGTTATGTTTCTTTTTCTATGGCAATAGATTGCTGTTTAAATAATTCTATGGGCGGTGACCTTCACCCAGCAAAGATTAATGAAATTCGTTTGATGCTTACATTGGAAAGTGCTTTAAATTCTCTCTATATTAACGACCAAGCGAGTTCTATTAGTGTTCTTTCTTACCAATTGAAAGACCTTTTGTTGTGCTGGACGGAAGTTCCCGCTTTGCCTTCCCCTCAACCTATCGGTATGGTGACTTATTTTCTTACCCAACAGACCATCGTTTCAAAGAATACCAATCTTACTATTATGAGCGGAACTTCTCCCGCTGATGCTCTTTCTATTTCTTTTATTAAACAGAAGAACCGCTCTCGTAAGGATAGGGATAGTATGTTGTGTGAATATGTTGGAGAGATTGACCGAGTAGAATTTGAAATTAACTCTTCCCAATCTGTTAATATGTATCCTCTTACCTCTGTTGGCGACTACGCTTTGAACTACTACCGCTCATTTAAATCGCCCAATGAACCGATGTCTAAAAATTCCATTACTTCCCTCGCTACTTACGGCACTTGTGCTTTTGGTTTAGGAGTTCAATACCCCGAAAGTCAAATGAACCGATTGACTATGAATATCACTATTAACGATGATGCCTCCGTTGAGAACGCCCCTACCGACTCAAACCAAATTGACGCATTCTGCTATACGAACTCTATGATTTCGCTTTAATTAAATGAAAAATTTAGGGTAATTTATAAAAATTATTATATCTTTATAAGTTATATAAGATGTCTCAAAGTGGAAATCAAGGTCAAGTAGGAACTTACTACAAAACTGAATTATACGACCCTATCTCCTCAACACGCTTTCGGTCTATTTATCAGTTGCCTACGGGAGTTTCGGTGAATACCAAGAAAATTCGTCTTCTTAATGCTCGGTTGAAGAAAACTTCGGGTGCTGGTGTTGAATCGCCTTATATGTGGGGTTTAGGGGGTTCGGTTGAATGTATTAGCAAAATCTCCGTGCTTTCCAAGAACGGCGTGGAAATTGACCGCATCAACGGACAAGCGTTGCGTTATATTGGTATGAAAAACACACTCGCTCCCAATGCGACCCAACACGCTATTATGAAAACCTTAAACGGCAGTTTGGATTTATCAGTGCTTACGCCCGATTTTTCTTCTATTCAAAGCGGAAATGGTTATACCGAGTCTGCTGGGTGGTGGGATGCTAATAATCATTCTATTACTATTAATGTTTCGGGACTTCTTCAATACCTCGGCGTTTGCCGTTCCGTTGATGATAGTGGGTTACAAATTATGGTGGAATGGAATATTGATAATATGAGTGGTGGTGGTTTCACTTACGCTTTTGAAGGTAATAACTATCCCCAAATTGCGTATGATGTGTATTTAGACGCAACCAAACCCGACCCCCCACCTAAAAACGGGCAATATATGTTTTACACTATGGTTCAAGATACTATACCTTTAACTGCTGGTGTTGCGAACACTTACCAAAAGCGAATGACGGCGTATGTTAAGCAGTATATCGCCAATATGTATTATATGGTTGCGAGTGATAAGGTATTTGTTGATGAGACAAATGCCGATATTTCTTTAATTACCCAACGAGGCGGACAACTTTGCGAAGCACCCCGAAAGGAACTTTTCCAATTATATTTAGACGGAAAATCTCTCTACTCACGCAAAGGTATTTCCAACTCGGCAATGAAACAGCAATTCTTTAACGATTATGTGAATGAAGCGAATATCCCCGCTGGTGCGAATTGTGAGTTGGTAGAACCACTCGGTCTTACGAGCGATGGTGTCGTTTCCTTTGGTGTTGCCCCAATTAACCGCTTTATTGGAAGTGAATTGACTATCCAATACGAAAACGCCAAACCCCATCTTCGCACTACGAATTTTATTACTATTGCTGAAATCCTCCGCTCCTATGTCCCGTCTGCTGATATGACGACCTTTGTTGCTCCTCCTCCTACCACTGCCTAATTTTCTTTTTTATTTAGCGTATATACAATAAGTATTATTCTCTTCTTATTGTATATATATAGATGTCTGCTCCTTCACAGCAATTACCTTCTATCCCAAAGCAAACACAAGTTAGTTTAAATTATTGGAATGCTAATACTGCTGTTGATGGGTGCGAATTTGAAACTATTTTTCAAGAACCTATTATCATAAATGCGGGTGATAGTATTAATGTGCGTAATTCGTCGCTTGATACTTCAAAACTTTCCAATAATGTTATTATATTGGAAGAAGATGTGAATTTAAATTTTGAATGGATTACCTATGCGATGATGAAAAAATCCAATATGGATTTACAGAATGCTTCAAATGCGGGAACTTTTCACGATTGTTGGATATATGGAAAAGACCGCACTGCTTTTTTTGATAGTTTCGCACAAATAGACCCCACTACACCCAGTCGTAATCTTTTTGATGCTAATGGTAATTTTGTTTTTCAAGTAGGAGATACTATATTGATTGATAATAACGGAGGACTAACTCCACCACTTAATCCACCGAATAATAATCCTTTTTATTGGAATTTAATTACCCCCCTTGATATAATCCCCGCAGAAAGAAATGCCGATTGCGAACGTGGAGTAACTTATCAAATTCAAAACAATTTTAGTAATAATCTAATTAAAACTTCAAACGCCGACCCTACCCAATACGCCTCCGCCGAGGGAGCAGTGTTTTCAACCGATTATGCTGTTGATGATATAGACCCATTTAGTATTGGTGAAGAAATAGTCCTTTCCAGTGAAAACGTAGGTTGGAACCCAGCGGGAGTTACATTTCATAACGGCGACGATTACGAACAAGGCAGCGTAACGCCAATTGGTGATGGAACTGATTTTGGTGCGGGTGATAATATATCTCTTGCGTTCTTGAATAATATAGACCTTGACCCAAATTTCCCCAATTTCTCTCCAATATGGGATAGTGCTACTCCCGCTGGTGTTTCACTTATACAAAAAACGGGATATTTTGCGAATGTTGCCGACCAAGTATTTATTGCCGTTAATATGCCTTTGGCGACTTTGACTACTAATACGTGGTATTTTAGAGCAGTGAGAGCAAATGGAGATTTTGACGACGACAAAATAACTTATATGTCCCCTTACTATGATTGGACGAGAGGTCAAAACGCACAACTACCCTATGGTAATTATTTATACGCCCAATCACCTAATTTTATCGTAATGCCGACGGGGAAATTTAAAGTTACTACTCTCCCACCCGAACAATACCCTCTATCTGTCGTTTCAACTTTTCAGCAGTATGATTATTTTAGTGATTATAAAATGGGTGTATTTGTTAATCCCCTTTCGTCTTATGTTTTACAATCAGCGGGAAGTTATGGAACACTAAATGGCGGAACAAGCAGATTTCGCACAGACAATCCCGTATTAGAAACTTTATGTAACGCACCTTACCAAACGACTTCGGTATGTGGTGGTTGGAATAGTGGAAGCACTTATCCCAATGCGACGGGAATGAATGCTCCAATTGTATTAGTAGATGGAAAAACATTAGAACCCATCAAGCGTTCGGCGGTTATTACTTTAAAAGCGGGGACTTATACAAAAGAAGAGATTGCTGTTGCTATTACTAAACGATTAGCAGAATTACAAGCACCAAGCAGTAGTGTAAATTATAGTGACCCTACTACTACTTCTTTTACTACTGCCTATAATAATATCAGTGTTATTAATAGTCAATGTCCTCTTGAATTACAACTATCGGCGGGACGGCGGAGTGGTGACCCAATTGGAACTGGGGCATTATACAACACTTATCCAAGTTTTAAGGAAAGTGCGGTTAATCCGTTTCAGTGCGAACTTGAAATGGGGGCAGATGGAATGAACGTAGATTATGCGTCAAACGTGTATAATCTTGCTTATAATAATGATTTTGTTTTTTCAAATTTTAATGACCCTTCCCCTCCCCAAAATCCAGCACCGCCAAATGTAGAACCTTACAAACAGAATATTCCTATGTTTATGACTACAAATGCGGTTATTAACAATACTAATTATTTTGATGCGAATGGAACAAAACCACCTAATATTCCCGTGTGTTTTAAACCTTTAATTAATGATTTTAAAGTTCGTGGTGGGAATGTTAATTTAAACCAACAAGACCCCGATTATAATGGGTGGTGGGGAGAAACTCAACAAAATCCCGCTTTTGCTGACGGCATACCCCCCTATCAAGAGGGAGGAACGTATTATAATTCATTTGATACAAATATTCAAAGTCCTTTTCTCCCTAATTTTAACGCCACAGAGTTAGGGGCGGTTAATCCCATCGCTTACCAAACTGGCGTTGCCGCCACTTCCCCAATTCCCCATACTATTTTGCCGTGTATTATGAATTTGGATAGTTATTATCCTTATTCTGCTGGTATGTGGGGAACAAGCGAATTTTCTGTGTTATATGATACTACAAAAGACCAATTCTCATTTAATTTCTTACATACACCCATTATTACGAATAGTGGCGGTGTTCCCACCCCTTCGGTTGTTCGCTCACGCACAACTGGAACTAACCCCTATTCTAACCTTGACGCTACATTAACCAATAATGGTTTAAATACAGACAACGGCGATAAACGCACTGATGTAAATGAGAGGCATAGTGGTATTATACTAACCAGTTTAACTTCTACCTATAAAAGCGGTGCTAATGCGAATTTTTGGGAAAAACTGGGATTTAATATAAATGATGTTGTTTTGCCTTCTACTGCTTTTGACGAAAATGGGACGATTTCTTATATTGATTTTGGTAAATATACCACCAGCGAATTATACTCTATCTCTCAAAATGTAAATGTATTGAATTCCAATTCCGTCCGCAATAACGAGCAAATGGTTATTCGTGATACTTTCACGCAGTTTCTAAATCCTAATCCCCAAATCCCCGTAGCACCAGCAGTTAATCAACCAATTCCAGCGGGATTTAATAATGATGTATTGTATGCGTCCAGTGAAGCAACCAGTTTAATCGCAACTAATCCTACTTCAAGTGTGCTTAACGAATTAGGTGGAAATATATTAATAGAGATTGTAGGATATGGTGGTGGAAGTGAATTACAAGACAAAGATGCCTTCGCTATAAAAAGTATTGTTTCTCTCTATTATTTAACTGGGAATACATATCTCTCTTCAACTGGGGATTCATACACATATTATCACCAATCTACTATCCCCCAAGTTGTTTCAAAATTAAAAGTGCGTCTGCTTAATCCCATTACCAAAAAGAAACTCACGAATGTATTAGGCAATAACAATTCTATTTATTTGACTTTCACTCAAAATCAACAAATTACAGCGGAAGGGTCATTTCAACCGCCTCCGCCCAAAAAGGGAAATTGATTTAAGTTTTTGTTAAGTTTTTGATTTAGTTTTTCAAAAAAGGCAAAATTGATTTAAGTTTTTGTTAAGTTTTTGAAATGCGAAATTTAAGGCATATCGTAAGAAATATCAAAAGACATACTTTCGCATCATTTTGGGCATTTTATAAACTTCTCTATTGGGTATTTTTATCTATACAACATTTTTATGAAACCCCAAAAAATGATGCGAAATAATGTCTTCATATAATTCTTACGATATGGTCACTGGATTGGGTGGTCACTGGATTGGGTCACTGGATTTTGAGGAGATAGGGGATTTTGAGGAGATAGGGGATTTTGAGGAGATAGGGTTTTTTAAAGGAGTGATTTTTTATCACTGCCTTGTCTTAACTTATGTGTTAAGTTAATAAATTAAGAAATAACATAAAGATAATATCTTACTAATATATAACTAATTAATTATGCCTTACACCGAGTCGCAACGCAAAGCAAACAAAGCATATTATGAGAGAAATAAAAATATTATTTGCCTACACGAAAAGGTTAAATACTGGGACAATGCCGAAGAGCGGGACAACAAAAAAAACGCAGTTAAGCGTGAATATTTAAAAGCACAAATAGAGAAATTCCAAAAACAATTAAACGAATTACCGCCCGAGTTGGTGTGGGAAAAAAACAATCCTCAATTTGAAGCGACAGCACAATCCGTCTCGGTTTAGGAAAATATTGATATTTAATTATATTTAAATATGAATTCGTAAATAATATAAAGATTTTATATTAAGATAGTATAAGAAAAGAATGGAAGTTATTAAGCAACTAATCTCCCAAAAATACAAGTTAATAAATATAGCACCTAATCAAAAAAAACCACCCCATAACAACTGGACTAATTTGTCGGCGGAAGTATTAGAACACCTCCACGATTTAGATAGTGAGAGATGGGCGATGTTTATGGGCGAACACCCGAACGGACGAAAACTCTTCTGCTTGGATTATGATGTGAATGGGAAAAAAGGGCGATGTGAAAAAACCTATGAGTATTTTAAGCAATATGTAGAAGATAATGGAGAAGATGGGGTGTTTATGGGTTCTACCTATGAAAATGGCGGAGTGATAGTAGATTATACGGATTGTGAAGGAATGTGTTTAATGATAAAAGAACTCTGTTCTCGGTTGAATGGAAATTCTTTTAAAGAAAAGTTGGAAGAGATTGAGATATTTATGGGGGACAAATCTATATTTATTCTTCCTCCCACTGAAACGATATGTAAGGTAAGTGGGAAAATAGAGAGAAAGAGGAAATGGTTAAATGATGTGCCTTTTGTTGTATTAGAAAATGAAACACCCGATACTTGTTCCCGAGTGAGATATTTTGCTGAAATAATGAATGAATTATTACAGAAAAATAATAAGATTAAAAGCACCACAAATAGTAGTGAAAATATTGGTAGTGAAGATGAAGGATTTGGTGATGCTGATAGATGGATAGAATTATTAAATTTAATTGGAAACGCAAAAAAAGAGAATGGAGAACATTTGGTAGAGAGAAATGATTTTTTAACGATAGGTGCTTGTTTAAAAAGTAATAATTATTCCATTGATGTATGGAAAGCGTATGTAGCGTTAGACCAGCGAAACGGCGATGGTGAAAAAACGTGGAATAGTTTAACGCATTCGGTTCATCGCAACGTCTTACGAACCTTGTGTAAAAAATACAATCACAAAGGACTAATGGAGTGGAATGTTAAATACAATATGTTTTTTCCTCTTGATGTATTAGAAAAAGGAGCGAATGATATAGCGAAATGGTGTCGTCCTCATTTTATAGATAATTTGCGTTGTTATAAAAAAATATGGTGGGAATATAAATATAATAAAGGGGTATGGGAAACAAATGATTTTGTTAGTCAAAAAATCGTATCTTTTCTCCAACAACACATAGACGAAAGTGTTGCCTATTATTCCAAATTAAAAGCAACTCAAAGTGAAGAAGAGGAAAAGAAAAGAATACAAAAAATAATAAAGAGTTATATTGATGGGCGAATGGGATTATCTACGAGTGGAATGTATAAGTCCATTGAAGTCTTTTTGCGTAGTTATTTGTATGCTGATGATAAGTGGTTGGAGAGATTAGATAATAACCCTTATTTTATTGCTTACCAAAATGGAATTTTAGATTTAAAAACATTAGAATTTCGTGAAGGATTATTAAGCACAGATTATTTAACTCACACACTTCCCTTTAAAAGAGCAAAGGCAACCGAAGAAGATAAACAATGGGTCAATGAAGAAATAAAAAAGATTTGTAATTATAATGATAGACATAGGGAGAGATATTTAGGGCAATTAGGTTATGCTTTCTGTGGTGATGCTTCAAAAGTTCAAGAATTTTGGAATATGAAAGGTGAAACGGCGAGTAATGGTAAATCAACGCCGTTTGATGTGCTGTCTAAAATAGCACCTAATTATGTATCCAAATTAAATAGTAATACATTTGAAAAAAATATGAAAGGACAAATTCATAAAACGATTGCGACTTGGCGTGGAAAAAGAATTATTTGGGTGAATGAATTAGATGGTTCGGCAATACAAGATGAAGGTATGTTGAAGAATGTGAGAGATGGAACTGATATATCTTATCCCGTGATGTATGGTGTTTCGGCAAATATGCCTATTACATCAAAATTATATTTAATTGGAAATGAAGGGTTGAAAGTGAAAGGTGATAATGGAATTATGCGGTCATTAATCATTAATCAGTTTAATTCTAATTTTGATAAAAATAATGGAATAGAGATAGGCAAAGATAATTATAAGGATTTGCTTTTTTTTAGTGATACTAAAATGATTGAAAAGATGATTGAGAAGAAAGATGCTCTGTTAGAAATAATATTTGAGTATAGTAAAAAGTTTGCTGAAACTGGAATATTACCTCCCGTGCCGAAAGAGTGGCGAGATGAGAAGAACGATATGAAAGAAAATCTGTGTAAATTTGATAAATGGTTTAATGATAATTATATATGTATTGAAGGTGGAATGGTCGCAAAAGCAGATTTAGAATTCGCAATCAGCGAACAAAAAAAACAATTTCAAATAAGTAATATAACCAGTGAATTAAAACGAATGAAACTTTGGAAAAATCCTATTACCTATAATGCGAGTAAATGGTTAAACGGAAGTAGAGGTGTATTTCAAAATGTTAGAAAGATTGAATGGAGTGAAAAGGAAAATTAAACAATTCAGTATATACTATATATTTTTATATAATAATATAGTATATATAAGATGCCGACGACTATAAAGCAATTAAAGGTTATAAATAACAGCAAACTCGCTCCCGACGGCACATTTAGTATTGGGTTGAGAGATAATTTAGTTATTAAACCAAACGCAAAAGTGGGTTTATCAAAATTCCTTTATGAAGAAGTATTCCCCAGTGGATTAATCACACTTCCAGCAACGGAATTTGACCTTACGACGCAATTGCGTCCTACGCTTACTGCTGATAGAACTACTCCTCGTAAAGTATCTATACCAGCACAAGTTGCCGTAAATTCTTTCCAACTACTCGCAGAAATGGAAAAAGAGGCGAACTCGGTTTTAGTATGTGGTGATAAAACTGGAAGTGGTAAAACATTTAGCGACTATATTATACAAGATAAATTGAAACCATTAAGCGATGCGGGATTGGATATTGTTTTTACTATGGAGAACGATGATGTCGTTAATTTTTCTTATTCTTCCTTTAAGAACCAAATGTGCGTGAATGATATTTTTTCAAATACTAATTTTTTCCAAGATATGAGTATCGTAGAAGCGGTAGAAAGTCAAAGAGGCGATTTAGGTTTAGTGGCGAATGCGACTGATAGTTGGTGGGGATATAGTGATGGCGAACAAAGTGTAAAAGGAGCGATTCAAACCTACATACAACCAACGATTCTTGGTAATTTTGATTGGTCTTGGGGGTTGCGATATTTCACAGATGAAACTTCTAATAATGATGCTCCCGTGCGTATGGGTATTTACAAAAGTCCAGCACCCGATAATGATTTCTATTTAGTAGATAGAGGCAATATTTTACCCGACCCAATCGCTTATACTTGGACGGAGGGTGATTTCTTTGTAATGTTTTCTGCGGGTGGTGATTTATACTTACAAATCTACAATGGATTACCAAATGGAAATGGAATTACTGGTGCGGTTGGTGTATTGAAATATACCTCTCCCGTATTTTCGTTGTATAATGAATTGCTGGGTAGTGCTGACGCACAATATCGTATGTGTATTGCTTCGGGTGATGACTATGGTTTGACGGAAGATGCGGGAGAATTACCAACTTTTCGCCAAATTTATTCTACGTGGCGAAATTATGATGTGGATACGAATGTGACTACGCCGAATGGAGCATTGCGTATAATTCAAATGGATATGACGAATAGTGGTGAATTACCAACACAATTTGCTCTTAATAAGACGCAATATACATCACCAAAATATCAAACTCAAACGACATTTGTAGGGGCATCAACACCGAATTTCTACCGAGTTCAAGATATTTCGCTATTTTGGTCTTTACCCGCTCATACGTATGTAGGAAGTCAAGACAAAACACGAAACACTCGTGAAAATCTAATTGCTTCATTCACGCCCAGTCGGCAAGAAACATCAACGAATAATTTATTCTTTCAAGAAGAAATTTCTTACACGGATATAGGAAATTTAGACACAATGAATATTTCCACATTACAATTTAGGTTAATAAATGAATACCCAGCATACAAAACACAATTAAATACTAATTATCTTGCCTTCACTCTTTTTATTAAAGAGGAATCATATTAAATTTAAATTTATATATTTTAATATTCTCTCATTATATATAAATGTCGTCAAGAGATAGTGGTGAAAATTCTAATACCCTTAATCTTTCTGCTAATCAAACTTTTAGTGGGAAACCGACTGATGTAAGTGGTTTTACAAAATGTGGTGTGTCTGTATTGTGCGACCAACCCATCACCTTATTTATTTATCAGTCTATGACTGGAACAATTGTAGATAAAGTGGATACTTATGTTGTCCCCGCAGTAATTAAACCAGCGGGGGCATACACAGAATTTTCGCCTCAAAAACGAGCGGTGGAATTGAATTATCGTTTTGTGTGGGTTACGGCGAAAAATGCGACCGCAACGGCAACGACTTACTGCCGTATTCAAACGCAGTTATATAATGCTGGATTTTTGGAAGCGGAACACGACCGAGTGGAGATATGGGGTAAAACTGCTGGTGAAGTAAAAAAATCTATTTTAGTTGATGATACTGGAAAGTTAATAACAAGCACGGAAATTACTGGATTAACACTTACGCCCGACGATGATGGTGTAGGTATGTTTGGTTCAAGTGATGGAACGAACCGAGTAATTTTGAAAACTGATGCTGATGGAAAGTTGGAAACAAGCACACAAATTACGGGATTAACGCTTTCCCCCGATGATGATGGTGTTGCTGTATATGGTAGTGATGGAACAAACCTAATAGTTTTGAAAACTGATGCTGATGGTAAGTTGGAAACAACGAGTGTAGTTAGTGGGGCGGTCAGTGTAAGTAATTTCCCCGCAACGCAAGTAGTTAGTGGAGCGGTTAGTGTAAGTAATTTTCCCGCAACCCAAGTCGTTAATGATACAACTGGAAATCCGCTCTTAACCTCATTAAATGTAAATGCTAATAAAGCATCATTTACCGATTCACTGATTAGCACTCCAACAGCAGTAGGCGTAAATGGTGATGTTGGACTTGCTGTTGATTTAGGTATAGATGAAAATAGGTATAGAAATATCGTTTTTCGTGGGGAAGTTGATGTGAGTGTTAATACAGACCCTAAAATAATTATGTCGTATAGTGATGATAATACGGATTATCATAGTGACGGGACATTTGCTTCCTTTTATAAAAAAACGCCAACCACTTATGAATTTTGCTTTCAGCGGAGTAATATTGGGTTGCGATATGTAAAATTGGTCGCACAAAACGCTACTACATTTAACTATGTTAAATCCACTACATCAAAATATTAAATCAGTTTATTATATATTTTTATAATATTATATTATATATAATGAGTTTAGGAAATGAATATAGTGGTGCGAATGTAGATTTTATTAACGACAGCACACAAGACGCATTGAATTTAAAGGCAAATTTAGATGGTGGAAACGTATTTACGGGGACGGGAAATGAATTAAACCGATTTAACACAAACGTTTTTATAGACTCCAACAAACTTATACAAACAAAAAATATTTGGGGATTTGGTGGATTAAACTTGAATACTACGTTTGGAGACAATATTACTTTAAACCCATCAGCAGAATCTAATTCCAAAGTAAAATCTACTGGTTCTATTGATTTACTTGCTGGTAAGGAGTATCTAATAGATGGTGTGAATATTTTAGATGCGAAAGCAAATTTGGCGGGGGGCAATACCTTCACGGGCGACCAAATCGTAGATAATATTGTCGTTGGTGGTGATATTAAAGGTATTGAAAATCAAGATTTAAATATTATATCAAATACGAATGGAACAGAGGTTACGGCAATTACAATTAACTCAATTGGTGATACAGAATTAGACGGCACAACAACCTTTAAGCAAGGTATAATCGGTGGTAATTCACAATCGCTCTCTGCGGGTGTTCGTGTTATAGACAGCGTCCGCTTAATTACCAAATTGGATACTCGTGCTGGAAATATAACCGCAACAATTAGTAATGGAATTGCCGACGGGCAGATTAAAATAATTAATCTCCACCGAGCAGATGCGACACAATTTACCGCAACAATACTCACGAATGTAAGCGAACCCATAACACTTAAAAATATAGGTGAAGGCGTGATACTGGCGTGGAGTGGTAATACTGCTGATTGGAGTGTGGTGGCGAAAAATGTAAGTTTCTTAAATAATGATTTATCTGTTGATGGCGATATTAATTTAAGTGCTGGTAAGCAGTATTTAATAGATGGTGTAGCGTCCGTTGGTATATCACCAGCACAAGCAGCACAAATAGTAACTAATACAACTGATATTGCTTCAAAAGCAGACGAAGTTGTTGTTGTAAAATTGACTGGTAATCAAACCATTAATGGGGAAAAAACATTCCCGAATGATACGAGGGTGGGTGCTGATTTACTTTTAATCAGCGATGAAGGAATAATAGTTTTAGGCGCTAATGGCGACAGAAAGATTTATAGAACCGCTGATGGAATAAGAACAAATGGAACGATGGACGCAACGCAATATAAAGTGACTGGAACTCAAATTGCCTCCACTAATTTAGGTGATGTGGATACTTTGGTAAAAACGACTGGTAATCAAAGCATCTCGGGAATTAAAACTTTTAATAGCAATACTAAAATTGGAGCAAACTTAAACATATCAACAGATTTTGGTGAAATAACATTAGGCACTAATAACGACAGAAGTATCAATAGAACCGCTGATGGAATATATACAAATGGAACGATGGACGCAACGCAATATAAAGTGAATGGAGTTCAAATTGCCTCCACTGATTTGGGCGATGTGGATACTTTGGTAAAAACGAGCGGAGGACAGACTATCGCTGGGTTAAAAATTTTTAGTAATGATATGGAGTTGGAACGTGATTTACTTATTAGAACAAATGACGGGGTATTAAAATTTGGGGAATTAGATGATAGAACTATCGCAAGAACCGCTGATGGAATATATACAAATGGAACGATGGACGCAACGCAATATAAAGTGAGTGGAACTCAAATTGCCTCCACTGATTTGGGCGATGTGGATACTTTGGTAAAAACGAGCGGAGCACAGACTATCGGTGGGGTAAAAACTTTTAGTGCTGATTTAAACCTAAATAATGATTTGAAGTTACAAAGCAACGGAGGAAGATTATTTTTAGGCACTAATAACGACAGAAATATCGCAAGAACCGCTGATGGAATATCTACCAGTGGAACGATGGACGCAACGCAATATAAAGTCAGTGGAACTCAAATTGCCTCCACTGATTTAGGTGATGTTACTACTTTGGTAAAAACGAGCGGAGCACAGAGTATAGATGGTGAAAAAACTTTTAACGATAAAATGGTTGTAAATAATGATTTAAATATGACGGGTCAGTTTAGACATACTTTTGGTTCCTCTACGACTACTGGAATAATATTGGATAATAATAATGTTAATCAATATGCCTTGACCGCTACTACACAAGGATACGGGTGGCGTTTTATTGGTGAAAACACGGGTGGGGGGGATACTGATTTATTTGATGTTCGTAGTAAGAAAGGCGGAATATCTCATAAAGTATTTGAAGTTACTAATGCCGATAATATTAAAATGACTGGAAATGTGTTGATAAATACTTTTGCTGGTAGATTAAATATGACTTATCAAGGAATTCCGTTAGGAATTGGTGTGGCGAACGCTGACCCTCCTATTGGTGCTGTAAGTGGTGATATATATAGAAGTGGTGATAATACTTTAAAAATAACTCCTCCTTAATTTAATTTAATTTCTCTCATTATAATAAATGGAAGACCAAATACATATCAAATCTATTTCAATCACCGACCCAGCAAAAAAAGCAAAAGGTTCATTATTTAAAAAAGCAAAAAAGATTACAGAAGATAAGATTTTTGAAGGGGGACGGACAGATAAAAATATTCTTGCTCCTAACAAAAAGAATAAGGATATAACCACTATAAAAAAGTGGTGAAGAGAGAAATTCGTAATTAAATATTATTAATAATTAAAAATAAAATTGAAAGTTTCGTAATTAATTATTAATAATAATCTCTCAAAATATATAAATGACTTCCCAATTTTTATTAAATTATGTTGGAACGAAGTATCAAGAAAGTAAGTTGTTGGATATAGATGTAGAGCAATATGAAACGATAGTTGAATGCTTCGGTGGTTCATTTGGGTTTTCACGCTATTTATGGTTGAATAAAAATTATAAGGATAAAAAGTATATAATTTATGATGCGAATAAAGAATTAATAGATTTTTATAATTTTTTAAAAAATACAGATATTAAATTATTTTTAAATGAATACAATTCTCTCTGTGATAAGGTTTTTGACCTCTTTAAAACAAACAAAGATAAGTCGCAAATCAAAACAAAGGATAGTATTAACTGGATAAATGAAAATGTAAAAGATATTAATTTAAAGTATTTATTAATCCAAAATATTAAATCATCGCCAATCTCTCGTGTCTATTGGAAGAAGTCCTTTGTTTTTGAAGAAATGTTTAAATGCTGTGAGTTTATCCACCAAGATTTCACGACAATAGATTTAAGTGTATATGATATAAAAAAGACACTTATTTATTGCGACCCCCCTTATGCCTTTGAATGTAATACCTTTTATAAAATAAATGACGAAGATACACAATATAAAAATTTTTGGGAGAGATTAGTTGATTTATTTAAAAAGGAAAATTATAATTGTTTATTAATTCATTCCTATAATGTTTTAGTTGATTATATTTTTACTGATTATCACCATCAAACCTACCTTAAAAAATATGGAACTACGAGTAATAAACGGGAACATTTTTGCTATTTAAAAAGGAATGAATGAGAGAAATTCGTAATTAATTATTAATAATAATCCCTCAAAATATATAATATGGTTGGTGGTTTTTGCGGAAAACCGAAAGGGTATAATAATGATGAATATTATACACTAAAAAGCACTTGGGAATTAATAGAAGATTACATACCAAAAGATAAAAAAATATGGGAAAGTTTTAAAGGCAACGGGCAGTCCGCAACATACTTAAAAGAACTTGGGTTTGAGGTAGAATGCTATGATGAGGACTTCTTCAATTCCAATCACGGAGAGATAATAATAACTAATTGTCCTTTTTCTAAAAAAAAGCAAGTGTTAGAATATATTTATAAATTAGATAAACCTTTTATAATGATAATGCCGAGTGAGGTAATGAATTATAAATACCTTACGCCATTTCATCAACACTTACAATTAATAATTCCCAAAAAAAGAATGAAGTTCTTAAAGGATAATGAAGTGGTGAAGTTTAATTATGATTGTATTTTTTTCTGTTGGAAAATGAATTTGAAGAGAGATTTAATATTTATTTAAATAATTAAAAAGGAGTGAATGAGGAGATATAGAGCATTTGAGGAAAGACATACTTTCGCATCATTTTTCCCATTTTATAAACTTCTATATAGGGTATTTTTATCTATACAACATATTTATAAAACATCAAAAAATGATGCGAAAGTATGTCGTGAGGGTCATTTGAGGAGATAGTGGATTAAAAAAATCTAACTATTAAATTTATTTGCCTACTATCGTTCAGCATTCGTCAATTATTTCCTTATTATTTTTAGTCGTTTCCTTTGATTTTTGGTAGAGAGGTTGAAGTCTTTTACAATCGCTTTTGTGCGATTTCCAATGTTCTTTTTGGCATACCAATGAACAATACCGAACAGAATTACAACCCGAACATTTCTCCATTTTACCCACTCCTCCCTCTCCTCGTTTTTCACAATTTTCACAAAATCTCGTTTGACTACCACCAAAAACCCGTCTATGCTCTTTCGGGGTAGTAATACACAATATCATTTGAAATTTCCCTTCTTTCATAGCACCGCTCACACTTATTTCTCTCCCAGTAATACGCAGAAGTTCTAATTGGGTATTAATCCATCCACCCATTTTAAAATCGTTAGGTTTTTCTTCACCCCGCATTTTTCTTACCAATTGTTCTATAAACACTAAAAATCCACTACATACATCGGGGTTTTTTAAACCCACTCCTTTATCAAACTCCAACACTACACTATGTTCCATACATTCTTCTAATGAACGATTTGATTGTGGAAAATGTTGGATAAAGTCACTACTCAACATTTTATCTATTAATTCTCCGCAACGCATTAAAAGCGTTTTGCTTAATTCTCCAAAGAATTCTTTATCTACTCTCAATTCTTCACCAGTTTCTTCACCATTATCTTCAAAGTTTCCCCCAAAAGCAATATGACTTTCAGTCATATCTACAAAAGCGGACATTTCTTCTATTCCCCGCAACTCTGTTTCTGTGGTTTTGGTAAATAACAAAACCTTCGGGAACTGGAACTTTTCTTGAATCATCTTGGATTGGGCGTTAGTCATCTTCGTTTGGTTGGTTGCTTGGTAATATGCTCTTGGGGGGTTCGCTGAAAACGAATTCAATTTTTCGGGTAATGTTTAATTAATTAAATATTATTTTTCATTTCAATTTTTTATTTTATTATTTTAATTATTTTATTCAAATACTTTTTGATTAAAAAAATCTAACTATTAAATTTATTTGCCTACTATCGTTCGGCATTTATTCGTCGTCCTCTTTAAAGCATTTTTCACAACAATTCCAATAATACTTATAATCACTATATTTATTTTTTTCACCCCAGTCCTCACTTTTCTCTCCATTAATATATTTTAAGTCGGGTTTATTTTCACACCCACGACATTTAGCGGTCAATCCTTCTTCTAATACTTTAAGGTTTTCGTCGTCGCTTTCGTCGCAAATACAGCAATCATATCCTATTTTGTTTTCCTCACAATCACAATTATCACACCATCTACAACATTTACATTTATCACACCATACACAATTAGCAGTGTAATTACAAGAAGTATCTTCTTCTTCATCGTCGTCGCTTTCCTCGTCGTCGCTGTCGGCATACATAATATCATTACACTCTTCACACCCGTCCATACCCTCCCCAAAGCAATCTTCGCAGTATGTTAAATAACAATTAGCACACTCTACTTTGGTTTCGGCAATGTCCTTATCGCACATAAAGCATTTGTCGTGGTCTCGTTGTGTGTCTGCTCCACAATGATTAATACGGATTGCGGTTCTGCGTAATAACCACGCAATTCGGTTTTCGTGAATATCATTTTCACTCAACGGATACTTACTCTTGTCGCACATATATCCCCACCCTAATCGGTGTAAATCGGTCTGCGTCGCAATTTCATTTGCGTCTAATACATTTACCCCTCCCAATTTAAGACGGATAAGGTGGTGCGTATGTTCCATAACATCTACATAGGGAACTTCCTTGCGGATTTGTGCTTTAATCACTTCCTTCTCTTCTTTGGTCTTGGGGTAAATAAATGTAGTTGAACTCATTTTCGTTTGCTTGGTTGATTGTTGTTGTTGGAGAGATAATCCAAAAATCATTTCAATTTTT
>Ga0136655_1000133_pt1 | contig 31773 bp, 24 predicted proteins | sample CPBDNA_2_FD_94863 | JGI IMG/M metagenome (GOLD analysis project Ga0136655, IMG submission 94863) | Freshwater to marine salinity gradient microbial communities from Chesapeake Bay, USA - CPBay_Spr_15_0.8_DNA (version 2) | ecosystem: Environmental > Aquatic > Marine > Coastal | place: USA... | reverse complement strand
GGGAAGTTTTACACTTCATTTACCTTATTTTACAGTTTGTTAAATCTTTTAATATCAATCAGATATAATTTTACATGATCAGATTAAACAGATTAAAATGAATAATAAAATCATCCTCTCTTCAGTTAGCACCTTAGTATTACTGCTCTTTCTACCATCTTATAAAGCTGAGACTGACGATCGTCTTCTTGAGGTAGAAACAAGTAGCAGCCCTTCACACTGCAGCTATCTCACCCAGTATACGATAGATACAAACTATCAATTTGTACGCACTATTAATCTGCTGTATAAAGATAGCAAGGGTACTATGTGGATTGGTTCTGAATTCGAAGGACTTTGCAAGTACGACGGACAAGTGTACACCTATTATTCTATTAAAGACAAGAAAGGTAATCAATCGATTCTTGACATACAGGAAGATGCGAAAGGAAGTATTTTGGTTCAAACTCGGTTGGGCATTTGTCGTTTAAGGGAAGGGGTATTTGTGCCGGTGTTGCCAGCTGAGAAGACTGATTCCAGTACTCCTTGGATTAGCGCTAAGGAGGACCTTTGTTTTAAGACAGGTATAAAAGGTGAAATTTATAGATGGAATGGCTCTGTATTAACTCATCACTATTTACCTTCATTTAATAGTCCAAATGAAGAGAAGAAACACATAGCCTATCCGAATCAGGTGTATTCGACCCTAAAAGACCAACAGGGAAATCTATGGTTGGGTACAATGGCAGCAGGAGTACTTCAATACCAAGACAAAAGCTTAATACAAATTGCCTCTAAAGGGTTGGCTCATACCGTAAATTCATTGTTTAAAGACAGCAAGGATAGACTTTGGATCGCCAATAATGAAGGTGTTTTTTTTATACGAGAACCAGAACATATTTCCTGTTTTAAAAAGCGAACCCAAATCTAAGCAAGGGGTTATTTCAGCAGGAAATCAAAGTTTAGCAAAGGTATTTACAATAGAAGAAGACAAGAGCGGAGCTATTTGGTTTGTTACATTAGATTCAGGGGTGTGGCTGTATAAAGAAGGGCAACTGTCTCAATTACAATCAAAAGAATATTCCATAGGAAAGGATGTGCGATCTATTGAGAGAGATAATAAAGGATTGTTATGGATTGGCTTTGCGAATGGGGCACTGAGTACCTACGATGGAAAGACTTTTAAACAGATAAACGCCAGGGAGATAGATGGTTGCTAGTTTAAGAGAAAGAGTTTGAGCGCTCAGAGCTGCCTTTTACACCGTAAGATATTTCTCTTCTCTGAGAAGCAAGGGTCTTTTTTATTCGGGCTTTTAGAGTGAAGAGCTTTGCTAGAGCACAGCCTTCTTCAGTCTTTAATTCTTTCCGACATGTCTTGGTACATCTCGTTAAAGCGGCTCTTTACCTTGGCAAGAAAGGGGACATCCAACACCAATTGAACGGCGGGAATGCCATTGAATTTGCTCTTCGGCCATTTGTAGCCCTGCTTCATGGGTCCGGCTTCAAACTCGGTATACAAATGACTTTCCAATTCGTACACCACAATTCGGAACTCTGCGTTGGGGATGGTACCAAGTATGCGCATTAGATAACAAAGGTGAGTTTAAGGTTGAGTAGCCTATTGGTGAGATAATTCGGTACAGCATACTGATTGCTGGTGCTCGCGTCTCTAATCCATAAGTAGCTCACCGTATTGCGAATCTCAAGAAGATTAAATACTTCTAAGCCAATCCAAACGGTTTCAAATGAGTTGAGGAACTTCATTTTAGAATCTTTCCCTCTTTCTTTAAAGACCTTTATGAATCCGATATCAAATCGTCTGTAACTCGGAATGCGAAGGGTTTGATCTTCTCTTGCGCTCTGCGGAGCCCCAAAGGGGAATCCCGTTCCATAGAACAAACTCATGCTAACTCTGAATGTTGGATCGCCCGGAAAGTAGTCTTGGAAATACACAGCAAAGTTTACCCTTCTATCGGTTGGTCTTGGAATAAAGCCTGAATTATCTCCTTGAATATCTTCCTGTATGGTCATTACTCCAATACTTACCCAAGAATCTATACCGGGCACAAACTCTCCATTTATTCTCGCATCTATTCCCGTTGCAAATCCATTGGCATTGTTAACAGCGCTGTATCGAAGGCGAACATTATCGAGCTCATAGGGAATGAGGTTGTTGAGGTCTTTGTAGTAGGCTTCCGTTACAAGGCGGAAGGGTCGGTCCCAAATTTTAAGCTTTAAATCATTGGCCAGAACAAAGTGTATGGCCTCTTGGGCCTGGATCTCTGGATTCACACCTCCATCTAAATTGCGCATTTCTCGGTAAATAGGAGGCTGATGGTACCAACCCGAAGAGAAGCGCCAAACGGCATCCAACTTAGAAATGGGTTTGTATGAAAATGTGGCCCGGGGCGAAACCGTAGCCTGACCATTGAATGTCCAATAATGGGTTCGTACTCCGGCTGTAAGGGCAATGCGAGCATCGTTCTTTAATTTCCAAGAACGACTGTCTTGAATAAAGGCAATCACTCTAGCACTTTGCACAGAGGCACGCGAATCGAAGTGTTCAAAGAGTTCTATTCCTTGAGCCGGATTAATAGGATAAACACCCGGCGGCGATTGAGTAGGGCTGTGTGGAATATTGTAGCCGGCAGAATCTATTCTTTCCCACTCTTTGTATCGGTCAATGATGTCATCGCGCTGCACTTTCACTCCCCAACTGAGGGCATGTGTTGGAAGGTATAGCGCACCGCGGTGCTCTGCTCCAAAAATGATGGCATCTAGTTTATTTCTTGCATAGTTCTGAAACTCTCCCGTTCCACGTTCTAAAGTAACCTGCCCAAAGTCATCGGAGCCCAGGTTCAGCTCCAGTTCTCCCAATCGATACGCACCAATGATATCAAAATACTCTTGTTCTACGGCCTGATAGGCAAAGGCGGTATACTGCAACTCTAGATTGTCTTTGGGTTTGTTGATGGCCGTAAGCGATCCGAAGGCCGTTTGATAGGTATAGGATTCAGACCCATCAAAGAAGATGGTAAGCCGTAAAGCTTCTTGAATATTTCCAAAATCGGTTTGGCGGGTGGAGGGAGTTACCTCGTAGATATTATTGGCATAACTGCCAAGTCCAGCCAGAGACCATTTGTCGTTTATCTTATAGGTGAGGTAGGTCTGCACATCCCAGAATTGAGGTCTAAAGTCTGCATCGGTATCTAGACTTCCAACCAAAAGAGTATTGGTACGGTAGCGAAAGCCGGTAATGGCGGTAAATTTCTTGTTCTTCGAAGCGCCTTCCACCGCAACCGATCCGCCCATAAAAGCCGCTTCACCTTGAACTCTAAACTGGGTAGGCTTTCGATATTGAATGTCTAGAACCGAACTCATTTTATCTCCATAGCTGGCTTCAAATCCACCTGCTGAAAAGCTAATGTCTTGCACCATTTGTGGGTTTACAAAACTCAATCCTTCTTGCTGTCCGGCACGGGCAAGAAACGGACGGTAGATTTCTATGCCGTTAACATAAACTAGGTTTTCATCAAAGTTGCCCCCTCTTACACTGTATTGAGAAGAAAGCTCGCTGTTGCTCACTACACCCGGTAAGGTCTTAATAAGGCCTTCTACGCCTGTGTTGGGTCCGGATTGAAACTCGAGCATACGGGCATCGATATCAATTTTCGAATCTTCACGTGAGCGCTCATCAATTACATCAACGCCTGTAAGTATTTCGTTTTCCAGCTTAAGTCGGAAGTTGCGAATGAGGTTTTCATTGGCTTGAATATCTATGCGAATGGAATCTTGCCTATGCCCAATGGAACGAGCAATAACCCAGTAGGTGCCGGGAGTTAGTACCAACTCATACACTCCTTCTCCATCGCAAATCGTAGTTTGCTGCGCCACACGGATAACCGTTCCTGGAACGGGTTCGCCTGAAGTGTCGAATACCTTCCCTCTTAATTTGGCTGTTTGAGCTGTAGCCATCGAAACCGATAGCAAACTGAGAAGAGCACAAAATAAATACCTCACTTTTTACTTGATTTCAGGCTGTCGAACAATTGAAGCCACGAGAGTGGATTGGTAAGCGCTCCAAGAATGGCGGCCCCTCCATCGGCTCCGTAATACCTGCCCGAATTATACATTTGATACTCGTGCATTTTTATCGCTATGTCTTGTATTTCTCCAGCATCGTACCCCATGGTAGCGGCTCGGTCTCTAAGCAATTGAATGGCTACGTTGCGCTGGGCAATATCTAGTTCTGTGGTTTCTAAACGCATTCCCAATAAATAGGCCTGCAGTTTGTCGGGGGTGGGCCAAGGGTATAAAACCACTTCAGATAATAGTGTGGTATCATAACGAAGGTGCACTTCAACCAAATACTCCTTCTTACTCAAAGAATCGGGAACAAACAGTCTTTCGGTTTGGAAGCCCAGATGGGTAAAGGCAATGGTGTCGCCTGGCATGGCTACCAGGCTAAAAAAGCCTTCATCATCGGCAACTGCACCGTTAGGCCGGCCGATCACGCGGGCATAGGCCAAGGGAATAAAACGTGGAATGGAATCATTCGTAAGCACCACTCCGCTGAGCTGAACGGGCTGCTGAGCTTCTGCTTCTTGCACCCCTAGAAGGAGAAAGAAGACAAACCCAATTAAGTAAAGTAGTTTTTGTTGCATGCGCGGATCAAAGGTAACAACTTCAGAAACGTGAAAGTGTTGTATTTACCTTCGAAATTCTGCAGAAAAAGTGGCCAAATTACCTGCCTTATCGCTGGCTTCAAAAGCGAGACTGTGGGTGCCAGGGAAAATAGACTCTAAGGGAATAAGGAATAAATTGCTTTTTGCGTCGTATTCGGCCAAATGCCATTTGCCATCAATGCTGCATCGGTAAGTATCCAATCCGCTTAAATTGTCGCTTATTTTCAATCGCAAATAGCTGGTTTTACTGAAGTCGTAGTCCTTTCCACTATGAGACAATGAGAGTTTAGGTGGAATGCTATCTACTGCCAAACCGTAAACTCCAAAAGATCTTGAACTCGCTGAGATGGTATTCTTTTCTATCCGCTTTCCCTCATATACCAATCCACCATTTTCATTTATTCGAACCACTATGGTTCTCGAACGAAGTCGTTCGGGTACCGAGTCTAAAGAGAGAGTGAGGTTAAAGTTCTTCTGAGCTGGAATTTGGCTGTTTAGAATTTTATAGCGCGCGCCGAGGGTAGAACTTCCGCCCGCTAGCTGTTCTACATCTAGTATTTCATCTTTGTAAAAACAGCCTAAGGGTATGCGCAATTTGGCGTTGCCTACGGTAATATTGTGTTCGTGTTTATGAGAGAGCCACTGCTTGGGCGCCTCTTCTAGGCTAGGTACCCCCGTGCCTTCAACGGTAAAAGACATACTTTGCTTATTTCCTTCAAAGTCGTAAACCGTAAGCATTAACTCGGCGGTTTGTCCTGAATCTAGCTCTATCAATCCCTCTTCGGCTCCGTACTTATAGAAGTCGAGTACGTTGCCTGGTAGGAGATACATTCTACTATAGGTCTTTTTACAGCAGGCTTTTTCTTCGTAGTTAATGTGGGCGTTCAGATAGCGCGTTTCGTGGAAGGGAAAAGAATTTATGGTGAAGCTAAAGAGTGGAAGTCCGTTGCGTTTAAGCTCGATCTTGTTGGCGCCATTCTTATTCGAAGCTCCATTCAATCGGTCGAAGGCCTCAATCTCTATACCTATGGTCTTTCCTACCTTATAGGTCTGCGCATTACTGGCACTTTGAGCACCGATTAGCTGATAGCGCTCGTTGAGCTCTACAATACGTACCGATTGAATGCTGGGAGCAATATCGTCTTGAATTTCTATGCCGTGCAATAGCGGATTTACAGGGGTTTGGTCTGCAGTATTTCGCAATTCAAAATGCAGATGTGGTCCGCCTGAACCGCCCGAATTGCCACTGAGGGCCACTATATCGCCCTGATTTACCCTGAATTTGCCTGTGGCCACCGGAATATCCAAGGCATAGGTCTCCTTGGCGTATTGCTGCTCACGCACATACGATTGTATGGCTGTATTAAACCGTTGCAAATGCGCATAAACCGAGGTAAGACCATTGGGATGGTCGATGTAGAGCGCATTGCCATAACCATAAGGCGAAACCACAATTCTACTGACCGTACCAGACCAAACGGCGCTTACTATTTTGCCTTCTACTCCTTCGGTTTTAATATCCAGTCCAGAGTGAAAGTGATTTGAGCGCAATTCTCCAAAAGTTCCTGATAGATAGAGCGGAATATCGAGTGGAGCCTGAATGGGTTGGGCTTGTAGGCTCAATCCAAAAAGGAAAATAGCCGTCAAAAGGCGCATAAGAAGTGGGGCTTTTGAATATTGTTTTCTGCCAATTCGCTCCTCTTTCAGAAGGTCGCAAATCTGCTGCAATGATACTGCAGATTTGCAGACTAGTAGCAAGCTTGGCCGCAAGAGTATGAATAGATTTTGGGGTTCATTTCGCATAGAAATCATGACTGAGTATTCGCCAATGCCGTGCCAAGAATGGGCTGGAAAAGAAGGCTTTGTTTTAGGCGGACTTTTCGAGCGAGTGCAAGGGCTAAAGGAGGATGGTTTGCTGCTTTTAAATTGCAGCATTGAGAAAAAGAGCCGATGGAAACAAGTCTGAGCTTGAGGTTATACAGCAAGCCATAGAAAAATTAAAGTAGCCTTGCTGAGGATAGAAGAAAGAGAAGGAAGGAAAGCGAAAAGCCCATAGGAGGATGGAGATCTCCTTCGAAAAAGTAAGTTGGAAGAGTGCGAGAAGGAGGGAAGTCGGCAAAGAGAAGGTGAAGACGATTGCAGTATTGAGAAGAAGCAGTGAAGAAATAGGGAAGGTGGATGCAGACGAAAGCGAACACCTTCGAAGGCTTAGGAGCCAAGGCTGCGGAAAAGAAGAACATCGCCTAAGGATTGCGTTGTAAGCCTGTGGGCGAAAGGAACCTCGAGTGCAAGCTCGGACTACAAGACTGCGGAGATGAAGAACACGGCTGAAGGGTTGCGTATCGAGGCCGAAGGATTGCGTTCCAAGCCTGTGGGCGAAAGGAAGCTCGATTGCAAGCTCGGACTACAAGGCTGCGGAGATGAAGAACAGCACCGAAGGATTGCGAAAAGAGTGAAGGAATACCCGAGCGGCATCGCACCCATGCAAGCAAAAAAGCCACTCCAACCTTAGTATCATTGTGCCTTTGCGAGAAATAAAATCGAGAATCCACCCTTTGCGCCTTTGCTAGAAATAAAAGAGAATTCCAAGCTTAGCGTCTTTGTGTCTTTGCGAGAAAAAAAGAAGATCAACTCTAATCGCCCTTGCACCTTAGAGAATTTGAATTATTGAGAGATTAACTGCGCCACATATTGCGTAATAGCAAGGACAAAGTGTACCTTTGTGCAAGACCCCTTTTTTGTAGAATGTATGGGATTGTACTCTGAGCGTTGGGAAGTACTTACTACCAAATTAGATGAAATGATTGCCCAATATCTTCTTCTTCGACAGGAGAATAAAGAGCTAAAAGGCAAGGTGGAAGGATTGAGTGAGTTGCTGGAAAAGAAAGAGTTGCATCTTCATCAACTGGAAAAAGAGGTCGAAGGCATGAAGGTAGCTGCAGCCTTATCGGGAGACGACACAAGACGTGCCACCGCCCGGGCTGAAGTGAACAAAATGCTACGGGAAGTAGAACAGTGTATTGCTTTGTTAAACGATTGATTTGGAAGATAAAGACCTAAATAGACCCTTGAGGATTAAACTCGCAGTGGCCAATAGGCAGTATCCTATCAATACTAAGATGCAGGAGGAAGCAGGCTTACGCGCCGCTGCCAAACGCATCGAAACGATGGTTCGAGAGTTAGAAAGTGCCTATTCAGTGCAGGATCAGCAAGATTTGCTGGCCATGGTAGCGCTGCGTTTGGCCACCCGCTTAGAGGGAATGAACTCAGAACCGCAGATTAAGGAAAACAAGGCAGTTGTTCAAATAAACAAAATGGTAGAGAAGATTACTTCCGCCATGATGTAGACGTTCTTTTAAAGCTATTTCCCGCATCGGCTCTACGCTTTGGTAAACTCAACAGTCATCCAATAGAAGTCCAGCTCGGTTTGGAGAAATCAGGCCTCATCGCTTTGCGAATGCTCTCGGGCTACGGAGGAAGATTGACATAAACTGGTGGATTTCGTTCCTGTCATTCAGGAGTTTACGCGAATATGGAGCAGGTGCGGGTTGTTTTTATACCACCAATTAATCTAGTTATGCTAATAACAACCCTTTCGATCTTTTTAGTTGCTGCGGCCCTTGGGGCGGCGGGAGCCATCTTTTGGACAAAGAAAAACGATGTAAAAAAAGCTTCTGAAATTATTCAGGAAGCCAATAAGGAGGCAGAGTCTATCCGAAAAGAGAAGATGCTCCAAGCAAAAGAGAAATTCATCGAGTTAAAGTCGGAACACGAGAAAATCATCCAACAAAGAGAACGCAAGATTCTAGATGCAGAGAATCGAGTAAAAGACAAAGAATCTAGACTCAACAAGCAGTTGGAGGAGACTAAGAGAAAAGATAGAGACTTCCAAAGAGACAAGGAAAAACTCGATAGGCATACTGAAGCCATTGAGCTTAAGTTGGCAGAAGTAGAGAAAATGCATAAGATGCAGGTAGATCAACTCGAATCCATTAGCGGTCTTACGGCCGAAGAGGCCAAAAGTCAGATCGTTCAAGCCCTGAAAGATGAAGCCAGAACAGAAGCTTCGTCCATCATCCAATCTACCATTGAAGAAGCAAAGCTCAGTGCGAGCTCCGAAGCCAAGAAGATTGTTATTCAGTCTATACAACGATTGGCTGCTGAGCAAAGCATAGAGAATGCCGTATCGGTATTCAATATAGACAACGACGATTTAAAAGGAAGGATTATTGGTCGCGAAGGAAGAAACATTCGCGCACTCGAAGCGGCCACGGGAGTAGAAATTGTGGTAGATGATACGCCAGAAGCCATCTTGCTCTCTTGTTTTGATCCCGTGCGAAGAGAAATTGCCCGCTTATCCTTGCACCGTTTGGTAGCCGATGGAAGAATCCATCCAGCCCGAATAGAAGAAGTAGTGGCCAAAGTAACCAAGCAGCTCGACGATGAAATCATTGAAGTAGGAAAGAGAACCATTATTGATCTTGGAATTCATGGTCTTCATCCTGAGCTTGTAAAGATGGTAGGAAGAATGAAGTACAGGTCTTCTTATGGTCAGAATCTACTTCAACACTCAAGAGAAGTAGCCAATCTATCCGCCATAATGGCTGCTGAATTGGGATTGAACACCAAGTTGGCCAAAAGAGCAGGACTATTGCACGATATAGGTAAAGTGCCGCAAGAAGAGTCTGAATTGCCGCATGCTATTCTAGGTATGCAGCTTGCAGAGAAATATGGAGAGAAGCCCGAGGTGTGCAACGCCATTGGAGCCCACCACGACGAAGTAGAGATGACAGGCCTATTGTCGCCTATCATTCAGGTTTGCGATGCAGTAAGCGGAGCAAGACCCGGTGCTAGAAGGCAGGTAGTAGAATCGTATATCCAAAGGCTAAAAGATTTAGAAAATCTGGCGCTATCTCATAAAGGAGTGCAAAAGGCCTACGCCATTCAAGCAGGACGCGAATTGCGGGTAATGGTAGAAAGTGAAAAGGTGAGTGATGCTGAAGCTTCGTCTATGGCCTTCGAGATTTCTCAGAAGATACAAAATGAAATGACCTATCCCGGACAGGTTAAAATCACCGTGATACGCGAAACGAGAGCCGTTAGTATGGCTCGTTAATAAGCAGTTCAACCACCGAGGAGATCATTTTATCAATGGTCTTTTCGGCTTGAGTAGAAAACTCTCCCGTAATGCGGTTGGCAAGTAAAGCCGAAACAGAGCGAACAGAGTGTCCAAACAGCCGCCCTAGGTGAAATAGGGCGGCTGTTTCCATTTCTATATTGGTGATTCTACTCTCACCGAAGCGATAATCGCAAAGTATTTTGCTGAGGTCCTTCTTCGGCTCCACTTCACCGAACAATCGTCTTCCCTGAGGAGCATAAAAGCCCGAGGCCGTATAGGTAACACCAAGAAGAGCACCTAGATTGTTGGCCAAAGAATTCGAGAGCTCTACATCGGAATTAAAGCAATACGGCCTCGGAAGATCCTGGGCTAGAAAGTAAGCTGAAAGATGTTTTTGCCAAGCTTCATTTTCATTGGTAAGAGGATAAAAGGCATGCAGAGAGTCTACAGACAAAGCCTGCTGACTCACGAGAATAGAGTCTAAAGCTATATCAGGTTGTATGCTACCTGAAGTGCCCAAGCGAACCAATCGCAAAGATTGTCGTTCTGCCTTCGGGCTTCTTTCCTTGAGATTCCAATTGGTCACAAGATCAAGTTCGTTGAGAACGATATCGATATTATCCGAACCCATACCCGTAGAAAGAACACTGATTTCCCTTCCACTTATTTTGCCTGTAACTGTAATAAACTCACGATAAGACTTGCGCAGGCGGATGGTATCGAAATAGCCAGCGATACGGTCCACCCTCGCCGGATCGCCAACCGTAATAATCAGGGGAGCAATGTCGCCCTCTTGCAAGCCCAGATGATATACACTAGAATCGGAATGAAGTATGATTTCGGTAGGGTTAATGCCCATATCAACTTGAGTTTTAACGTATCTTCGCGCCAAAGTTAACCTCTTTAGTACGTATGGAACTTTCAAAGAAAATAGTAGTGCCAATAGGCTTTTCAGAGCAGTCGTTAATTGCCCTAGATGAAGCCATTATATTATGTAAAACCAATATGAGCACCATTATTTTACTCAGTGTAATTGAGGAGAACTCATTGTTTTCCCGTCTCTTTTCAGACGATTCTAAAAGAGATAAGAAGCTTCAAGAAGAGCTTACATCCAAACTAAATGAATTAGCCCTTCGCAAAGAGAAAGAATCAGGACTTCGGATTGAAACGATGGTAGCTCATGGAACGATATACGAAGAGATCTCCCGAGTGGCCGAATTGGTGAATGCCGATTTAGTGGTGATGGGAACCAACGGCAGACCTTCTAACTTCAAGAAGAGAATGATTGGTTCGAATGCCTACAGAACCGTTTCAATGACGCATGCCCCTGTGATTACCACTAGAGGAATTAGGAGGTTAACCAAATTAGAGAATATAATATTCCCTGTAGTCTTAGACCGACAGTCGAAAGAGAAGGTGGGAATGGCATTGCATTACGGCAGGCTTTTTAAAGCGAAGATCACAGTAGTTGCCCTTCCTAAGAAAGAAAGTGAGTTGGCTCTATTGACCAAACATTTGGATCAGGTAACCAGTTTCATCAATGAAAAAGGAGTGAAATGCGAGCGCCACGTACTTCCAGCCAGCGGTGAGAAGGTAACGGAGAAATTACTTGATTTTGCCTACGAACAGAACGGAGACATGATTATGATCATGGACGAAGGCGAAACACCCGACATTGCGGTGAATTTAATCGGTAGTGAAGTGCAAGAGACCATCTATTTCTCTGAGCTACCGGTAATGTGCATCACACCAAGGAAAGGAATTTATGTAGGGTTTTCGAATTGGTAGAATAACAGAAATAAAATGTGAAACCCCCATTCAGCCAACAGCCGAATGGGGGTTTCTTTTTAGGGTTCACTAATCAGCTCGCACATTATTCCCTTGGAGTAAAAGGCTTAGCAAGAATTTTAACTCTGTAGGAGCTCAGCTTGTAAAAGAGCTAAGTCTAAGGCGTAAGAGTGAAGAAAAATACGCCTCCTCTCAGAGTAGATTTGGCAGACTTAGACAAAATCGATTGGTTTAAAGGTGCCCCAATTAGAATTTCTGTTCCTTTGGAGTGAATGGAGAAACCAAAACGATCTGCATTTGACAAGCCATTACCTACTATTTTTTGTGTTTGACTCCAATTTCCACTAAGGAATGTAAAGGAATAAACACTTCCGCCACCGTCTCCCTCAGATCCAATAAAGAGCTTTCCGTTGGCATTGAAATGTAACGAAGAGCCAAAGTAGTTTCCAAGGTTTTGATCCATGGCTTCGAGCGATGCTTCTGTCCATTGTCCTCCACCAAAAGAATAAGAGTACACTCTCTCAACATCTGGATCGCCTATAAAACAACGACCGTCTCCAAGTAAAACAGCGTGTCCGAAGCTTGAACTAGCCGAAACAACAGAAGGAGTGAATTTATTTTGGAAATTCCAGTTCCCATTTTGATTTACGAAGAGATAGGCCGCTCTATTGCCTTCAGCGCCAATAAGAAGGCTGTCGTTTGAAAAAGACAATGCACTTCCAAATCCATCTCCAATAAAACCATCGGCGGCTTCTAAAAGGCCAGCTGGATACCATTGGCCATTGGCCTTTCTTCTAAATAGCTGAACCTTACCTTTGCCATAGGCTGTTGAAGCCGCTGCAAGAGTATCGGATAATTCTACCTTACTTCCTAATTGGGCAGATGGATTTGTACTTCCACCCAAATGGGTTCTAACTACAAGGTTCCAATGATCGAAGGCATTTTTTTCATATATATATACAAACCCTGTTGAGTCTACTCCTTCCCCTGGCGCTCCGGCAATAAAGAAAGAGTCATTGCCTGAAACCGATTCGCCAAAGCGTGAGCCTTCACTGGCGGTTATTGGCTGTATGCGTTGCCACTCAATCCACTGTCCGTCTACTTTTCTATAAATGAACACGGCCCCCATTCGATTTTGTAGTCCTCCTTCATCGCCATCTGCAGATTCAGGTAAATAGCCGGCATAGGTTGGCGATCCGATAAAAGCATACTCGCTTCCTAATGAAACAGTCTTGCCGAATTGATCTCCGCTTGGAGAGTAGGCATAGGGCAGAGAAGGCAAGCTAGAACTAGCACAAGGCTTAATACTGTGACTGCCTAATGAATCCGAAGTATTCGAAGGCAAGGCATACCATTGCAATCGCGATTTAGCCCAGGTTTTTCCTCCGTAGCGAACACTGTCTGCCCTTACCAAAGTGTAGTTCTGAGTATTTCCCGAACCACTGGGAATAGACCAGATGGTGTTGATTTGATTCGGATCTCCAATCCTGTCTAATGTATCACCGGTTGAGGTTTTCACCAAGCTTACAAGATCGTTTCCGTTGAAGTTTACAATGCTCTGACTGAGATTGATATTCGCTTTTTGAGTAAAATCACTTGTTGCCGAAGAATTACAGATAACATAAGTAGAACCAGCCGCTAGGCTTCCGGATAAAGTGTAATTGCTTGTTGTAGGGCCCGCATTAAACAAGGTATATATAGTTAATTCACTGAGATTAATAGTGCTGTCGCTTGCATTGAATAGCTCAAGACATTTGTTGTTTGAACTTCCCTCTATATATTCTGAGAAGAAAATTCCTCCCTCACAAGTGCTGGGTGCAGGCGGAACTACAATGATTGGATCAGTGCTAAATCCACTTTGAATACCCGTGCTGAAATCGTCGTTTCCAGAAACCAGCTTATAACACAAGGCATAAACATAATAATTTGTGTTGGGTGTTAATCCGTTGATTGTGATCGAAACATTGCCAGCAGCTGCATTCTTAGCAACGCAATAGCCAGTTTGACCCAAATCTGAAACAACGCTACTTCCACTTCCAAATTGACTAGAGGGGGTATAGGTTGCTGCCTCCAAAGGATTGTTGAGGTTGAAATCTACAAAAGGGTGAGTACTTGCGAATACGAGCATTCCATTCCATAGAGTTCCATAGCCCGAGGTGGGTGCATCTATCTGAATGCTCAATTGTTGCGTTCCACTCGATAGAGCGCTTAGCTGAGAAGGCGAAGGAATGGAGCCCACAGGCGGACCACTTGAACTCCCTCTAGAGGCAACATACACGCTTAGATTCGAATGGCTGCTGGATTGGATGGTAACCAAAGTAGGTGAAAAAGACGAGTTGGTGGTCGCTTGAATCCGAATGCAAGTGGTTCTTCCGCTAGCAATGGTGTTGTTGGAAACGTTTAGGCTTATGGGCGCGCTGCTGTTGGTGCCACTAATCTGAGCGGTGGTATTGCCCGTGTTCTGAATACTCAAACAAGCTTCTATTCCACTTTCAACCCACAGGGTGTCGGTAAAAGCTCTCCAAGTGTTGAGGGTAGGAAGGGCACCGCTTCCTGAGAAAGAACCCAATCTTTGCGAAAACTGAGGATAGTCTACCAAAGGGTTTCGGTTATTTTGAACAACATATACCCGATCGTTTCTTGATTTATTGTCTGAAGTGGGAGGAAATTGATTGTGCCAAGAGATCAAGTTCGATTCCATAGCAGCGATAAATCCACCGTAGTCTTGGTAACGCAAGAGAAAATAGAGAAGTGCTCTCGCTGCCGAGCCCTTATGAAAATCACGAGGTTCAAAAACAGAACTTCCATATTTCGATCCACCTACACTCCATGTAGGACTTGGCACATATCCGAAGGGATGATTATTCCTCACACTATTTGCACTCGCATCGCAAGGAAAGAGATGATGGATATCGCTTTGCATGGGTGAAGCACTGCCAAAAGTAGATTGGGGCATGGTGTGCTCTGCGTTGATATTATTCGCATTGGCACCTGCTCGTGTATTAAAAGTGGCGCTTCTGCCTGTGTAAACACAACTTACTTGCCCTCCAATATTATCTACATAGCTATACATTTCATCTCGGGCCGTATTGTAGCTCAGCTGATTGTAACCCGATGAGATTATGTTGTGAAGGGTGCTTTTTAGTACTGATCCGCTTTGGTTTTGGGTGGATGCATAATACGTATTTGAAAAAGTGCCTTGTCCTTGAATTGAAATGGGTATGCTGCCAAAAGCTGAATCTGTATGAAGAACAAGATCGCTTTGATACAAAATATTATGAAGTGGTTGGAAGTAGACCGTTAGAGAATAACTGCCACCGGCAGGAATGGAAAAAATAGAATCATTCAATCTAAAGGCACGCTTTCCAAAGGGTGATATGGAACTGTAGCCTACAATATGCGCTGTTTTAGTTGAATTGTTTGTCAGCTGAACACTCAGATTTCGACTCTGAGATTCGTTTGCCGATTGGAAGATGTATTGTGTCTGATTGGTAATGATGTCTTGTGCAAGAGTCTCATTATGAAGACTAAATAAACTAAGTATGAGTAAAAAACGAAAGGGGAGCCTATACATGAATACCTTCTTTAAGAGAAATTCAAATCTAAGGTTTACAATGCGTCTTTCTCTACTTCAAAATGAACAATTCATTATGTTCTCCCTACGTCAACTCGATGATTAGAATTTGAAGTTAAATCCAACCGTTGGCATAATAGGCAATTGATTCACACGCTTAAAATCAGTTCTATCGAAATAGAAAATATTTTCTCTATTGGCCATATTGGTAGCCCCTGCATTCAGCTCTAAAATGCTGTTTTTGCTGAAAACAAAGGTTCGCTTTGCACTGATATCAAACCTGTGATAATTGGGCAGTCTTTTGGAGTTCAACTCACCATACAGCACTTTCACATCGCCGTTTTCTACGGTGTAATCGTAGTTTACATTCGGCGTTCCACTAGGATTAGTGAAAGGTTGATTAGGCACAAAGCCACGTGTTGGGGTGAAAGGGAAGCCAGAACCGAAATTATACCGAACGCTAAACTCCCATTCTTTCTTTTCACCAGCAACATAGGTTCCAACTAGGTTTAGATTGTGCCTGCGATCGAAGTGGGGATTGTATTCACGCACACCATCGTCTCGAGTTACAATGCTGTATGAATAGCCAGTCCATAAATAGTAGTTCTTGTATTCGAACTTCACTAAAACATCTACTCCTCTTGCCAAACCAGTTTCAACAATAAAATCTTTCCTCAAGATTTCGGGCTTTGTAAAATCGTTGCTTTCGTAAAGCTTATTTCGGTTGATATTGGTGATTTGATTGAAGTCTTTGATATATCCTTCAACATTTAGGTCTACATAATTTCCAAGATCGTATTCGAATCCAAAGATTGCGTGACGCGCCAATTGAAGCTTGTTGTCTGAATAGGCTTCAGGAAGGTCATCTGGTCCAGAAAGGAAACCATAGAATAGATTTACCACATCCCTATCGGAGTTGGCAGCTACGAGGTTCTGAGAATAGAAACCACCAGACGCTTTTAATCTAAGCTTCTCATTCAAATTATATTTTAGACCTATACGAGGCTCTAAAGAAAACTGACTTAAAGATCCATAGTAGTGGCCGTGCACTCCAGGCTCTATCAATAAGCCGTTAACATCTATTTTATAGCGGAAGTAACCTGCTAATTCGGTCGTATTTTCTGTCTGATTGATAGTTCTACCCAATGAATTGGTGTAGGAGAACATTGTTTGATACCCAATGGCCATAAAGCCATATTTCAACTCGTCGTTTTTTCTCAAGTAGTAGGTGAAATCCAATCCACCGTTAAAGCCTGAAATATCAGAGGTACGGGGTAATCCATCGCTTTGATTGCTAGCGATCGAATAATTAGAGTAGGCGAGGTTACCTTTTAACACCATGGCAGAGCTGCTTGGAATGGCTCTAAAATCTATTCCACCTCCATAGCTATCCCAAGAGACATCGTTGTTTGCGTCTATGGTAACCGCATCTGTAAAGTTAAATCCGAAGACGTTTACCTGCGAACCATTTCTAGACGTATTGCTCAACTTGCCGTATAAATCGGCAAATCGGAAAGGAAGACCTCCAAATTCGGTTTCTACATAACTATAGAAGATGGGGGCTGTTTGATCGAGATAGGAGGTTTTTCCAGAAATAAGGAAAGATGTGGAGGAGCGTTCACTGTCTTTTTTCTTGAAAAGAGGGCCTTCCAATAAAAGTTTAGCGCTATAGGTACTCATACTCACCTTCCCTCCAAAACGCTTCTGATCTCCTGCGCGGGTTTTTACATCCATAACCGAAGAAGTTCTTCCTCCGTATTCTGCGTTAAATCCACCAGTATAAACATCAGCACTTTGAAGGATGTCAGTATCGAAAACACTATAAAATCCGATCGAATGGAAGGGATTGTAAATGATCATATTGTCGAGTAAGACCAGGTTTTGTATAGGTGAACCTCCACGGATATAAAGCTGACCGCCTTGGTCTCCTGTAGTTACAACACCGGGAATTACCTGGATAGCGCGAACTAGATCGGCATCGCCTCCAACTGAAAATTGTTCAATTCGCTTAGGAGAGAGAGTAACAACAGAGGTAAGTACTTGCTCCTTTTGCTGACTTCTTTGGGCATTCACTATCACGTCATCCAAAATCGTATTGCTCTCTTCCAGATAAACTTTAACATTGCTAATCCGGTTGGCTTTTACGATTACTTTCAATCGTTGCGAGGCCATTCCCAAAACAGCGAATTCCAATTCCACCTCACCCAGGGGCACATCATTTAGAACAAAGAATCCATCGTTATTCGTTGAAGTTCCTGTTTTGGTGCCTACTATGGTAACAGCAGCAAAAGGAAGGGGTAGGTCGCTTGATTTTTCGTAGACAAATCCTCTGATTTTGCCGGTGCTCTGTGCTTCTAACGAAAAGCTATTGAGCAAAAGACTAAGAATTAAAAAGCAAAGGCTGTATAAAAATGTTTTTTTCATTTTCCGTTGAGGCGGTAAATTATTTGTTCAATGTTGAGTGGGCGCAAAAGTCGAGTTTCCAAACCAATTCTCGCAATAATTCGAAATCAGGAACCGTATCCGATCCTAATCCTTTTCCTTTTCCGTCGTATTCCTTAATTAAATGGATCGCTTCAACACAGGCGCGAAGGTCGAACCTTGAAGCGGCATATTGGTAATCTTTAACAAAATAAGGATTCACTTTTAACAAAGCAGACATTTTGCTCGGATCTTTAGAAGGAGAGCTGTGGAATAAAACGAGTTTTTCAAAGAAGGAATATAGATTTCCTATCACCACAACGTAGGGAATCTCCTTTGGGTTGGCTTGTGAATAGTTTAGGATACGTTGTAGCAACAATTTATCGCCTTTGCCCAAAGCATTGGCCAATTCAAATAAATTATAGTCTTTGTGTATGCCAACATTTTTAGCAATAAAGTCTTTGGTAGCTATTTCACCCTCATTTAAAAGCATTTTTAGCTTTTTCATTTCAGAATCGAGTCTTCCTAAATCGCTTCCTAAAGAATCAGCCAGCAATTGCACTCCAAGATTGTCTATTCTAAAACCCAAGGTGTGCGAATGGCTGCTAATCCACTTTGGAATTTCATAATCGCGAAGAGCAGTGCTGCTGAGGTGCACGGCATTCTTAGCCAGCAATTTTGCCAATTTCGATCGCTTGTCGAGTTTTTTGCCTTTGTATCCAATAGCCAAGACCGTTTGCGGATTAGGATTCTCTACATAGCCTTCAAATAACTCAATATTTCGAAGGTACTGCGCCTCTTTTACCAATACTAAAACGCGTTCAGCCATCATTGGAAAGCGCTTTGCCTCTGAAATAATGCTGAGTACATCGCTGTCTTTTCCGTATAAAATGCTCTGATTGAAATCGCGCTCATGTTCTTGCAGAACATTCGCTTCCAGTGCCTTGAGAACACTGTCGACATAGAAAGGCTCATCCCCATCTAAAAAATAGATCGGTCTAAATTGTCCTTGGCTTATCTCTCGAATAATTTGCTCGTAGCTCACGCCGCTAAGTTAGTTCGGAGCAGCGAAGCATTTAGCATCTTTGCCAGATGTTGTTGCCTCAATTGAATTTTCCTGAATACGACTTCAAACTGCAAGAGTCTGAGGGGACTACTTATATTTTCGATCGATTTAGAAGGAAGAGAGTAGTGCTAACTCCCGAGGAATGGGTGAGACAAAATCTACTCGTTCACCTTTGTGAGGCCTTAGATTATCCATCTCAATTGATTGGTGTTGAAAATGGACTGCGTCTGAATCGCATGAGTAGACGTACAGATGCGGTTGTATATAAAAAGGGAAAAATAGTGATGCTCATTGAGTGCAAGGCAGACCATATTTCGCTTACACAAGAAGTATTTGATCAAATATGCAGATACAATCAGGTGATTCAAGCCCAATACCTTTTACTAAGCAACGGAACTCAACATATTATTGGATGTTTGCAATCCGAAACCCTGTTCTTTCTTCCGAACATACCTAAATACCACGAACTTTGAAATTACCCTCTATCCATCTCCTTCCAGCCAAAGAAAAGGCTATAAAACGCGGCCATCCTTGGGTTTTTTCGGGCGCATTGAGCAAGCATTCTGTAAAGCCAGGCGAATGGGCTGAACTCTGCGATCACAATGGGCGCTTCTTGGCAATGGGCTTTGTAGAGCCGGGGAGTATTGCCTTTAAAATTGCCTCGCGTGAGGCCTATCAGCCTGAAGAGCTAATACGCTTGCGAATAGAAAGAGCCATTGCCTTTAGGCGAAAGGCAGGACTATTAGATCGCAAAGACCACCAGATTTGTCGATTGTTCTTCGCAGAAGGAGATGGCCTACCGGGTTTAGTAATAGATGCCTATGGAATCCACTGTGTGGTGCAGTTTCATAGTAGGGCCGTTTTTCATTACCGTCATCTTATTGCAGAAATTCTGGCAGAGCAAGGATTTCCAAATGTATTTTCTAAGAGTAGAGAAAGTTTGCACGATAAAGGAATTGAAGATTCGTACCTGCTCGGTGGAAAGCAAGAGGATGTTTTTCTAGAGTATGGATTAAAGTTTAAGGTGGATTGGGAGCAAGGTCAGAAAACGGGATTCTTTATCGATCAGCGCGAGAATAGAAGGTTGATTGGTACCCTGTCTAAAGACAAAAAAGTCTTAAATGCCTTCTCCTATACGGGAGGCTTTTCAATTTACGCACTTGCCGGTGGTGCCACCGATGTAGTGAGTCTCGACAGCTCGGCCAAGGCCATTGAGCTCGCTCATGAGAATGCCGTTTTAAATGGGTACGAATCGAAACATCATGGAGTTATACAAGATGCCTTTGAGTACTTAAAAGATATGCCTAGCGATTTTGATGTGGTGGTTTTAGATCCTCCTGCTTTTGCGAAGAGTCAGCGCGTTACTCACAATGCGGTTCAGGCCTATAAGCGAATTAACAGCATGGCTATGGAAAAGATGCCCGCGGGCAGCCAATTGCTTACCTTTAGCTGCAGTCAGCATATTTCTAGAGAGTTGTTTACTTCAACCCTTCGGGCAGCGGCCATCGATTGTGGAAGATCAGTTCGATTGGTTCAGCACCTTCAACAACCGCTCGACCATCCTTCCAACCTCGTACATCCGGAAGGAGAATATTTGAAAGGACTTTGGCTGCAAGTAGATTGATTCGGAGCGATTAAATCCATCCACCTAAAACACAAGCTATGTATTCCATTGCCATTCACGGCGGGGCAGGCACCCTCACTAGAAACCAAATGACTGCTGAAAGAGAGCAGGCCTATCTGAGTGCATTAAAACATTCTATAGATGCATCCACGCTTCTATTGATGGAAGGGAAATCTGCTTTAGACGCCGTAGAAGCCGCAGTGCGGTTGCTGGAAGATTCTCCCCTCTTTAATGCTGGAAAGGGCTCTGTTTTTACTCATACTGGAAAGCATGAAATGGATGCTTCTATAATGGAAGGGGCCCATAAAAGAGCAGGAGCGGTGGCCACGGTTTATGGAATTAAAAATCCAATTTCAATGGCTCGCAGGGTAATGGAAGAAACAGAACATGTATTGCTTAGCGGAGAAGGAGCCATGCAATTTGCCATTGAAAATAATATAGCCATGGAATCGGAAGAGTACTTCTACGATGAACTTCGCTATAAACAATGGCAAGAAGCTGTAAAGAAGGGCAGTATGCAATTGGATCATACGCCTCTAGATGAGAAGAAATTTGGTACCGTAGGTGCTGTAGCCCTCGACCGTCATGGAAATCTAGCCGCAGCAACCTCTACAGGTGGAATGACCAATAAGCGCTTTGGAAGGGTGGGAGACACTCCTATTATTGGTTCAGGAACCTATGCAAACAATAAAACTTGCGCCATTTCGTGTACAGGTAGCGGAGAGTTTTTTATGCGCGCCGTAGTGGCTTATGATGTCAGCTGTTTAATGGAGTATAAATCCCTCAGTCTACAAGAGGCTTGCGATATAGTGGTTCATGATCGATTGCTTTCGATAGGTGGAGATGGCGGCCTTATCGGAGTAGATGTACTGGGCAATATTTGCATGTCTTTCAATACAGAAGGGATGTATCGAGCTGCAAGGAATAGCGAAGGTCTTGAAAGCTTCGCTATTTATAAAGATTAACTATAGATGAACGGTTAAGGGCCAAACTTTTATGGTTCTATTATCCACAGTAAACTCGTCGTTGGAGGCTAAAATGTGAACCGAAAGATGGCACATACTCATAGGGGTGCCATCGGGTAAGATTGGATGATTGTTGTGCGTAAGTCCGCTGGGATCGAACACAATCACCATTCCTGAGCCAATGACCTTGAATTTGTTTCTATTCTTAATGATTAAGCCAGTGTCTTCTGCCAATCCAACTCCAATAAGAGTAGGATGCATGGCCACCGCTTCGGCCAATCTGCCAAATCTTCCTCGTCGAATGAAGTGAGTGTCGATAATAAGGCTAGGCATTAAACCCAAGCCTTTGCTCATTCCAATGGCTCCTTTTAGCATCGATTCCTGAGCACTTCCACCGGTTATCATTTCTTCGCTCATAGCCATAGCACCAGCACTCGTACCCGCAATAACAAAAGGCTCTGTTCTATACCGTTCGGCTAGTAAGGAATGCAACTTTGTTCCACCGATCTTCTTTGCAATTTTACTCTGGTCTCCTCCAGAAAACATAACGCAATCGGCTTGTTCTACCAATGCAAGTATGTCTTTATCGTCGCTCTGTTTCCTTTTTCGGATGTCTGCAATAGTTATATGAGAAGATCCTAGTCGGTCAAAAGCCTCAAGATAGTGGTCGGAGACTTCCACAGGAATGCTGGATGCAGTGGGGATAACCACCACTTTTGCTCTCTCACCACCTGCTTCTTTAACTACATGACTTAGGATTCCATCCTCCTCAAATTCAAGGGGATGGAGCTTGCTGTTTTCGATTCCTTTGTCCTCATTCCCTCCAATAGGAATTAAGGTGCCCAGAACATTTTCACTTGACATAAAGTCGATTTTAGGATGCCGCTAAAGTATCTTATCTCGGGGTCTGAAAAATAATTACATTGGAAAAGGATTTTAACCCACTTTTTATACCTCATATAGCTATGCGTATACGCGAGATTAATGCCATGAGAGGACCGAATTACTGGTCCATTCGGAGACATAAACTAATCGTAATGGTGCTGGATCTAGAAGAATTAGAAGAAAGACCCACCAATACCATCGATGGTTTCTTAGAGCGATTAACATCGCGCTTCCCTACTATGTATAGTCATAGGTGCTCTGAAGGCACCGAAGGTGGTTTCTTTTCAAGAGTAAAAGAAGGTACTTGGATGGGGCATGTCATCGAGCATATCGCGTTGGAGATTCAAACCTTAGCCGGTATGGATGTGGGCTTTGGTAGAACACGTGACTACGGAGAGAAGGGAGTATATCATGTGGTATTCGCTTACACTGAAGAAAAGGTTGGACGATTCGCCGCTCAAGCGGCAGTGCACATTGCTGAGTCATTGATTGAAGGATCTGAATATGATCTTGAAAGCGATATTCAACGTATGCGCGAACTAAGAGAGGAGAGCCGATTGGGCCCAAGCACTGGAAGCATTATTGAAGAAGCGGAGGCGAGAGGGATTCCGTGGATACGCTTGAATAAATACTCTCTTTGTCAGTTGGGATATGGCGATAAACAAAAGCGTATTCAAGCGACTGTTTCGAGCCAAACCAGCAGTATTGCAGTGGAATTGGCTTGCGATAAGGAGGATACTAAATTTATTCTCGAGCAAGCTGAAATACCCGTTCCTAAAGGAGAGATTATTCGAACCGAATCAGGGCTAAAAGATGCTGTAGCTTATGTGAAGTATCCTTTGGTAATTAAGCCCATCAGTGGCAATCACGGAAGAGGAATTACAACCAACATCAACAATTGGGATGATGCCCTAAAAGCCTTTGAGGCGGCCAAAGCGGTGTCTCGCTCTGTTATTGTAGAGCGTTATATAACTGGGGAAGATTATAGGCTATTAGTAATCGACTACAAATTGGTTGCTGCCGCGAAAAGAACACCCGCTGGGGTTACTGGAAATGGAAAGAGTAGCTTGAAGCAACTGATTGATGAGGTGAATGCAGATCCTCGTAGAGGCTACGGGCACGAAAATGTACTCACTCAAATCGATGTAGATTCTATGACCGAAGGCTTGATGAAACAGCAAGGATTGACTCTTGATTCTGTTATTCCAGATGGAGAATGGATAAAGCTCAAAGACACGGCTAACCTTAGCACAGGCGGAACAGCAGAAGATGTTACGGATATCATCCACCCCTACAATGTGTTTATGGCTGAGCGCATTGCTCGCTTGATTGGTTTGGATATATGTGGAATTGACATTATGACTTCGGATATGCGCATTCCTCTTCCTGAAACGGGAGGGGCGGTTCTTGAAGTAAATGCAGCACCCGGATTTAGGATGCATTTGGCGCCCACCTCAGGCTTGCCACGCAATGTAGCATCCAATGTGGTGGATATGCTTTTCCCTCCAGGAACCGAATCGCGCATTCCTATTGTGGCTGTAACAGGAACCAACGGAAAAACAACCACTACACGCTTGATCTCACACATCATGAGAATGAAGGGATACAAAGTGGGATATACCACAACAGATGGAGTTTATATTCAGAATCGATTGTTAATGCAAGGCGATTGCACGGGTCCGGCGAGTGCCGAATTTGTGCTTCGAGATCCTACTGTAAATTTTGCGGTATTGGAGTCAGCTAGAGGCGGATTGCTTAGGGCTGGATTAGCTTTCTCTAGCTGCGATGTGGGTATTGTTACCAATGTTGCTCCTGATCATTTAGGGTTGAAGGGCATTCATACCATCGAACAGCTCGCAAAGGTGAAAGGCGTTATTCCTGAAACGGTTCGTCCGGGCGGCTATGCTATTTTAAATGCAGATGACGATTATGTTTATGCTATGCGCAAGAGCGTGTCTGCCAATGTAGCCCTCTTTTCTATGGATGAAAATAGTCCAAGAATTAAGGCCATTGCCAAGGTAGGCGGATTGTCAGCCGTTTATGAGCAAGGATATATAACCATTTGCAAGGGCGAATGGAAGATGCGTATCACCAAAGCCAGCAATGTGCCTCTTACTTTTGGGGGAAAGGCAGCTTTCATGATACAAAACGTGCTGCCTGCCGCTCTTACGGCCTATATACAAGGCTTGGGAATTGAAGATATTAAGGTGGCCTTAGAGTCATTTATTCCATCTCCAGCTCAAACACCAGGAAGGTTAAATCTATTCGAATTCAAAGATTTCAGCGTGCTTTTGGATTATGCCCATAATTCGGCAGGATTAAAAGCTTTGAAGAATATGCTGGAGCGAATGGATGGTCATCCGAAAATCGGCATCATTGCAGGTATTGGCGATAGGAGAGAGGAAGACAACAATGAGATTGGAAGCGTGGCAGCTCAGATGTTTGATGAAATCATCATCCGTCAGGATAAAAACTTAAGGGGTAAATCGGAGAAGCAAATCATAGATATGCTACTTGCTGGAGTGCATTCTATCGATCCAAATAAGAAGGTTCGAGTGATTCAATCTGAACGCGAGGCCATCGCGGAGGCCATCACCAACGCTACCAAAGGAAGCTTGATTACCATATGTAGTGATGTTATTCCCGATGCATTAGCTCAGGTAATCAATTACAAAGACGAAGAGGCCAAGCGATTGTACGAATTTGGTAAGAAGGATATTCCGAATCTGGATAGGTAGTTTTATTATAGTTAAGAGAGAGAAGATATAAACACAATATTTTCTTATCCTTTTGAAGCTTTTTGTAGTTATAGAATAGCATCTAAACTGGTCTTTTCTGGTTGATCTATTCGTAATGATTTAGGATTTTATACTGTGAAAGTCTTTCCATTCATTGGAAAGACTTTCACATATAATTTCTCATTATCGTTTTCAACGAGTTAACCTTTCCGCTCAATGGCTTCTCTTCAATCAGCTTTCTGAACAGTTAAATATGCTACTTACGGTAGTTGCTGCACTTCAAATAATATTGAAAGTTCTCTAGTGATTTTACCATTGATGCCAATGGGTGTTCTTTAGAATTCAAAGCTAAAACTGACTATGAAATTCAATGAAAGATGGTGGCGTTCTAAAATAGTAGATAAGTATTGCTTCATTTTTAGAGGTTCTAGAGTCAAAATTATCCCAGAAAGAAGAATATCAAATGGCTAAACAGTAAGTTGTCATTTTCTCAATAAGTCTTATTTTATCTTTTTTGTTTGGCAAAAATTCTAAAGAGAGTTTTTTCCGAGAATGCATCCTTTCGTTATTATTTGCGTTGAATGAATGATTAGAGCATTGAACACTTAGTCTAAATTTTCTTCCATCTAGGCATTTCTTAATTATTCTTTTATTTCAACTCTCCTTCGGCTTTTATTTTTTTAGAGAAGAGATTTAGACATTCCCAAATAGCCCATTTTCGGGCTTTATTCTTCTAACATAGAAATGCTCTAAATCGAATTGAAACGCAAGAGTGTTTAAGTTCAGGTTTTGTGAGTAGGAAATAGGAAGAAATATTTCTACTTGCTTGGGATGTATTACAGAAACCATAAAAAAAACTCCCCACCATTTCTGGTAGGGAGTTTCTATTAGTGCACTTATTATCTCAGTAGTAATCTATTACTGAGGTTTATGTCAAAAAATTAATCTTGAGTACAACGAACTGAACCTGCAATGGCTCTTGCAATGGAGTTAATACTTGATCCTCCAGCATTGAAATAAAGTCCATTAGCATTAGTACCGCTGATAGTGCTACTCCAGTAGCTACCAACAATACCTACGTTGTTGATGGTTCCACTTCCAAATCCGCGACGACCAGCAGCTGGGAGTTTTAATGGAGATCCAAAAGCGCCAGCAGCAGCATTCATGCTCCAACTCAAACGCTCATTGTCTAACTCGGTATCAGTAGGCAATCTAAATCCGGTTGGACAAGGATTGTTCGTACCGTTAACACCTTGCCATAGATTTACGTTTTCAGGACTGCGCCAGTTGTTAGGAGCTCCGCCTGTAAGGATGAAAAAAGCATGGCCTGGTTGATCAGAGGCACTCAAAACGTTCAATGTATCTGAATTTCTGCACTGATGTCCGTCGGCTGCTCTTCCCCACTGGAATAAGTCGCCATACGAATCCATATCCGTACTGCTAGAAGCAACTTGAGAAGCACCTAGGTTACGATCCATCCATGTTCTTCCAGTTGTTGGATTGGTAACTGCAACCACATCAGCCGCGCCAGAAGCACAGAATACTGAGCTAGAAGGATACGGATCAGATACAGTAAGATCCAGGTCGCAAGACTGTCCGCCAATGTTCAAAGCGAAGCTAGCAGTACCTACACTAGAAGGTGTTCCTGAAATCGTATATGTTAAAGAACCACTGCCATTCGCAAAAGTACCGGCACTCAAAGTAGCTGTTAAACCGGTAACACCTGTTGAACTAACTGTTTGACCATTGTGTGATCCTCCAATTCCACCTGTATAAGGAACATCACTGCTTACTCCATTAGCAACATAACCAGAAGTTAAAGTGCCATTATTAACCGCGCTTCCACAATCAATTGATTCAATCTCGTGCTTTAAACAACGAACCGAACCACCAATGGCTCTAGCGATAGAGTTTACGCTTGATCCACCTGCATTGAAATAAAGTCCGTTGGCATTGGTACCGTTTATTGTACTACTCCAATAGCTTCCAACTATACCCACTTATTAATTGTTCCACTTCCAAAGCCACGACGACCGGCAGCAGTTAATTTTAACGGAGAACCGAAAGCACCTGCGGCTGAATTAGAGCTCCAGCTCATACGCTCATTGTCTAATTCCGCATCGGTAGGTAGTCTGTATCCACTTGGACATGGGTTGTTCGTTCCAGAAACGCCTTGCCATAGGCTTGCATTCTCAGGACTGCGCCAGTTGTTTGGAGCTCCACCAGTAAGTATGAAAAAGGCATGACCAGGTTGATCGGAAGCACTTAATACATTCAATGTATCTGAATCACGACACTGATGACCGTCTGCAGCTCTACCCCATTGGAATAAGTCGCCATAAGAAGTCATATCAGTACTGCTTGAAGCAACTTGCGTTGCACCCATATTTCTATCCATCCAAGTCTTTCCAGTAGCTGGATTGGTTACATCCATAACAGCTGTTGGGCCCGATGCGCAGAAAACCGTTCCACTAGGATATGGATCTGGAACAACTGTAATGTTTAAAGTACATATTTGACCTCCTATACTGAGTGCAAAGCTCGCTGTACCACTTCCACTTGGCATACCTGTAATAGTGTACATCAAAGATCCAGAGCCATTAGCGAAAAGACCAGCACTTGCAGTAGCGGTTAAACCGGTTACACCTGTAGAACTAACAGTTTGACCATTATGAGTAGCCCCATTACCACCAGAATAAGGAACATTGCTACTAACACCTACCGCTGAGTAACCAGCAGTAATGGTTCCCATATTGGTTGCACTGTCGCAATTAAGCGCGGCAATGGTACCTACAGGAAGGTTGGCAACACTTATTCCAGGTATGATAACCCAGCTGTTGGTTCCAAGATATAAGGTATCTCCTGTAGTCGAAACGGTAGCTCCTGTGAGAGATTTAGCTTCATTAGCATGTAAAGCATAGGGAACACTTAACAACTGATTTGTTCCAGTAATGGTATATGAATTACCACCGGCTGGATCTGTTTCAGACTTGATGAAATAAGGTCCATTCCCCCAGTCAATGGAAGTGAAAGTTCCACTCACCACCGTTCCTGTGCCTATTTGAATTGAAATTAATCCATTCGCATTTGTCATTGGCATCTGAGTCTCAACATATACAGCTGTACCTGATGAAGAACCTTGTAGAATACTTATTTGCATACCCACTGTACTCATCATGACAGGATTATTGCTTGCATCGCGGATAATGGCTTGGTAGCTCAATTCCTCTGGTGCTTGTGCCATAGCCTGATGCGGTATGAACACAATCAGGGCCATCCATAAGGCGGCAAAAATTGTAAATTTCTTTTTCATGCTTCTTTTCAAGATTTATTATCGATTACAGGTTTGGGTTTTCATTTTTCACTTTATAAACCTCGGATCTCCTATTCTTAGGAGTCTTTGGCCTATTACTACACAGTTTTTCTCTTTTACCAGCTTGAGAATGTTGATGTTAATTCCTAATTATTCTCTTAGTTTCCAATCCAAGTTCACTTTCCCATTCAAATAAGTACACGCCTTTACTCAAAGCAGACAAGTCAATTTGTTGCTCGGTACCCACAGCGTATTCTCCATTGAATAGATACTTTCCATCCATTCCTAATACTCTCCAACGACCATCAGTATCGGCACGCAAATAAGCGCTAGAAGAGGTAGGGTTAGGATAAATATTCCAAGTGAATGTTAGATTGTCAGAGTCAATCATCTTATTTCCAGAGCCATTATAGAATTTCCTATCTAAACAGGCATTCTCTGAATTGTAGATCGAACCATTATCGTTTACTCTAGCAAAAACAGTGAACTCATAGTTTGCATTGGGCAATCCACTAGATGTAAAATCTACTGTAGCTGTAGTGCCTGTAGTTAATGGAGTGGTAGACCATGGAGCCCCTACGCCTGCCTGACGGTAAATCATTCGATATCCAATTAAACTAACACCACTTTCTAATGTCGCAGGTGTCCAGTTGCCAGTGAATGTAACAGCATTTGGCTTTTATAGAATGAAGTTGCTTGGCGCATTTTGACTGTTTACTGAACTTGCCGTTATAGCTGCAGTTGCAGTAGATCCAGATTCATCTGTTACTGTTACAGTGTAATTCTGCCCTTGTTGTCCGTATATAAATCGTGTGGTTTCTCCAGTACTCCACAAGAATGTTTTTGAATTATGGCCGCCATTTACATTCACCTTCAAGAAAGCAGAGTCTCCAGCGCAAAATGGGGATGTAGTTTCCACAGCACTTGCAGTCATTGGCTTGCAATCAGCATCGAAATTGAAAGGACATCCGTAAGTCCAATTACTTCCGTCAAAATGACCTAAACGGAGGCTGTTTACTTCACCAAAACTCAAGGCTAAAACAGCTGTAAGTTAAACGTTGGATCTGTCCATGTAGATGATGTTCTCCAAGCAGTATCGCTTTCTGATCTGATTTGCAAACGATATGCAGAGGCAGAGGCTGTATTAAAATTGACTCTATAGGATTTGGGATTGCCAATTTTGGTAACGGAGAAGATTTGCCCCGAATTTACAGTATCACAATATGAGGCTGTAGTGAACATTACTTCGTTACCATATGCCGTTCCAATTGCATTGGTTGCATAGGCTCTAGCGTAATAGGTGGTAGACGGACTCAATCCGCTTAAACTGCTTGTAAATGAACCACTACCAGTGCCATCAACTGTGAAAGAATGACTTAAATCTGGATTGGGATTGGTATGATAAACTACGCCTTTAGCCGAAATGTTAGATCCGCCATTGTATATAATATTTCCTCCTAACTCAGCTGTATAACTCAGAATTGCACTAGGTGATGTTGTCGTTAAAGAGGCTAAATCTGCACTATGCTGTTGTACTCCTTCTTGAATACTTCCGGATGGAGCTGTAAGGGTAGCATAAAATAATTGCCCAACGCTTAAAGAGACACTTCCACCAGCAGTAATGATGTCGCCCCCTGAAGAAAAAGAATCTTGACCATAGGTTGTAATGAAGATTACAGAACAAACCAATGTTAACGCTTTTTTGTATAACGTTTAAATCATTTTATGGGGCGTTTAGGTTTTCGAATAAAAAACAAAAGTAAGTACTTATAAATAAGATTGCAATTATCACAAGGGGAAATTTTGAACTTCAATGCAATATAACCTTGGTGTTGTGAGTTGAGTAAGTTTTTGATTGGCAAATTAAAAAGCCATAGGCATCTCTTTATATACTGTAATTCAGACTTGTAAACTTATTTAATCTGATATTTCTTTGAAACAGAAAGAATGGAAAAATTTATTTGAATCACTAATCCTTCAAGCCGCTTACTTTTTAGCCGCTTAAAATGTCGACAAATGAATGTTTATGTTCACGGTCAAGACAAATTTTGATTTTGTTTAGGTTTTTGTTTGGATTTGTTTTGAGGATAGCCACGATGATCCTGTCCTTTTTTAAAGTTTCGCTTTATCCGTTTTGTTATTCTGTAGTTCTTCAAACCCACGATATTGATACTAGAATAACTCCACTTTCATTGAATCTTTGCCCACTCTAAAACAATAAAGGCGGCCATTGGCCGCCTTTATTGTTGTGTTCTTATCGAACCAATAACTTTTCGCAATAGCGTTGATCCTCAGTTACTAATTCTATATAGTACATTCCTAGTTCCAAGTTGTTAGTGGGCAGAACAATAAAATTTTGACCTGCTTCAAGAGCATCCAGCTTTCTACTTTCAACCAATATACCATTGGCTGAATACACATTTAGTTGTGCGGCTGTGCCCGTTTTTCTTGAAATGTCAATATTCACAAAACCGCTAGCAGGATTGGGATACAGAGATAAGCGATTGAAAAGTTCTTCAGGTATTCCAACGTTTGTTCCTACGGTTATTTCAAATAAGGCATCGTAGGTAAAAAGATAATCCGAAACACGCAGGACTACATTGTAGGGCTCCGGACGGAAGTCGCTTGCGGTTGGCAACCAATCTAAAACCCCCACTATCTCTGAGCCATTTCCGGTAGCTGAGTAGTTAAAGCTGTAGCCAGGGTGATTCATCAACCTCAATTCTCCATAGTCTGCCATGTCTAAAACCGCAGTAGAATCAGGGTGCTGACCTATTACTTGAATCTGAAGAGGCGTTCCGAAATAGGCTTGAAAACTTGGAACTCCATTGGCATTCAAATTCCAATTTGGGTTGTTCGCAATCATCGGAGAGCTTCCCGTTCCCACAACTATATATTGCATATCCCTGCGGATAGAACCAATCAAAACACCGTTTCTATATTCATCCACCAATATACTAGCTACAAAATTCCCTATCATATCTGCGGTCCAGCTAATGGTTCCTGTTACTGGGTCAATACTGAAAGGGTTTGATGGATTGGAACTCGGCAATACAAATCCGGCTACATAACCATTGGCTCCTAGTGGAGCATCGATGCTCCAATGCAACGAATCACCATCCATATCAAATGGAAGGGGATTGTACTGCCAAGGCGTGTTTACTGGTAGGAAAACAGCAGCAGGCACTAAAAAGAAAGGGGTTGAATTCGGTGTAGATGGAAAGACCTCGAAGTTGGTAATCAAGGTCATCGACTCACTAAAAGGATTGCTCAAGTTTTGGATGGCTCCGTTACGACAACAAAGCGTATGACTCAAGGTATAACTTCCCGGTGTGCTTACAACAAAAGTGTCAACATATAAATGTACTTCAACTCCATATGGATATTGAGGCAATATGGTTCCTGAAATTGAACTTACAGTAGGCGCTGCTAAAGTTTGTACAACAGCACCATTCAACTCCAATTTTAGAGTTGCACTAAATGGAGCATTAATTCCAGTGGTATCTCTGTACAAAAGCATAGCAGCTACGTACGTATTGTTGGCTATTTGCTGGACGGTGATTTCGCCTCCCATTAAGTGGGTTGCCTTCATTTGCGGAATTCCGAATAAAGCAAT
>Ga0136655_1000132_pt1 | contig 32066 bp, 26 predicted proteins | sample CPBDNA_2_FD_94863 | JGI IMG/M metagenome (GOLD analysis project Ga0136655, IMG submission 94863) | Freshwater to marine salinity gradient microbial communities from Chesapeake Bay, USA - CPBay_Spr_15_0.8_DNA (version 2) | ecosystem: Environmental > Aquatic > Marine > Coastal | place: USA... | reverse complement strand
TGCGCCACTAAAGATTGTTGGTGGTTCAGGTTCACCTACAAGAGTATTTGCTCTAGTTTCAAAGTAAAAAGTAGAAATTAAAAAGCCCGCCAATTACTTGGCGGGCTTTTTTTATTTACCAAATCGCTTTTTTGTTAAACGCTTTGCAACCAAAAATCCTGATCCGCCGCCGAGTCCTGGCCCGGGATGAGTCGATGCACCAATGTGCCAGAGATTCTTTACCGGAGTTCGGTGCCCGGTTGCTGCAGATAGTGGACGCCATGGTGCATATTGATCGATGCGACAGTCACCAGCATATGGATCTCCGCCAACTAGATTCTTATTCATAGCTTCAATCTCACGTGGTCCAAGAACAATCTTTGCAACAGTTGCCGACTTAAGGTTTGTAATCTCGCCACCAAGCTGTTCGAGAACGCGATCTGCATACGCATTTAACCGCTCTTCATTCCAGCTTCCATCACCAGGATTAATCTCATTAGCCAAGTCGCCCTTAATTACTTGAGGATTTTCTTGTAGCTGAATCCAAATTATTGATGCGCCTGCAGGAGCTCTCGATGGATCTACTGCGCAAGGCTGACCAACCACGATTGTTGGACGTGATGGAAGATAGCCACGATTTGCTGCGTTAACAGATTCAGATAACGAATTGATTCCATCTAAAACGTGAACTATTGCGACATCCTTCATTCGAGCATCAGACTTCCAAACCGGTGGCTCTGAAAGTGCGAGATGAATCTGGATCGCAGCGCGGCCATAGCGGAAATTATCTGCAGAAGTTTTAATCTCCACTGGAACATCTACTCCTACCAACAAACCTTGATAAAGCGCTTGTGGTGTTGTTGAGGCAAGAACTGCTTTACCTGCGCTAAATGTTCTGCCGTCGCTGAGTTTTACTCCAGTCGCACTCTTATTTTCAACAATGACTTTTACAACATCAGCGCCGGTAATTAACTGTCCACCGGCATCTGTGATGATTGAGGTTAGCGCTTCTACTAATTTAATTCCGCCACCAACTGGGACTGGCATTCCGCCAAATGCAACTGCCGCAGAAATAACTTTGGTAATGAAAGCACTCGCTGCATCATCTGGACCAAGTCCATTGTGAAGCGCCCACGGAGCAAGTAAGGCTTTACTTACTGGAGATTTAAATTGGCGATCGAGCCACGGCGCAGCAGGTTCTAATAGTTCTGCACCTGTTGCTACAAGACCCCGATTTCCAAATCTTTTGCGCGCTAATTGGGCCAGCTTCAATGAAGATTTTCGCCAAAGATCGGCGCCTAGTAAGCCAAATGCTAAATCTAATTTTGGAGTGAACTCCGCCATCATTTGTGCCCAAGATTCGCTATCACCAATGCGTGCAAATTCTGCTCCGGTGATTTCTGGATTGGTAGATAAAATTGCAGTTCCATCGCTACAAACAACGCCAGTTGGAAGTTCGGTATTTTTGTAGACTAAACCTCGTTTATCTAATTCATCTTTAAGCTCTGCATATGCCGGGCCACCAACAAATAGTGGGTGCCAACTAGAAAGTAGTTCATGTGTGTATCCCGGCAGAGTTGCTTGTTCGGTTTTAATCGCGCCACCAGCAGTTGAATTGCGCTCACAAACTAAAACGCGCCAACCCGATTTACTAAGAACGGCTCCCGCGACAAGTGAGTTGATACCGCTGCCGATAATGATTGCATCGAACTTTTGTGGTGAAGTCATGGTCGAAATCTATTGCGGGTATTGTCCGACCGTCAATAATCGTGAGAAGATCGCACATGTCAAAAATTGTGATTATTGGATCTGGAATCAATGGTTTGAGCGCTGCGGCTTTATTGGCTAAGCGGGGTAAATCGGTAATTGTTCTAGAAAGTGCGGCTGAGTTTGGTGGTGCCGTTCGCACTGAAGAAGTTACCTTGCCGGGATTCAAGCACGACCTCTTTGCTACTAACTTGAGCTTATTTGCCGGTGGTGGCGTAATGGCTGCCCTTAAAGATGATTTGATCCGAAACGGTTTGGAATTTGTTCCATCAGCAAAACCATTTTGTTCAGTCTTTCCCGATGGAAAATCAATTGGAATTGTTATGGATCGAGATGCAAATATTGCAACCCTGACTCGAGTCGCACCTGGCGATGTTGAATCCTGGAAATCTTTGACTACAAAGCTTGGCACGTTAGCACCACATCTATTTCCAATTTTAGGAACTGAGCTTCCATCATTTGCAGCAGCCAAATCACTTTACAAAACTTGGCGCGCAATAGGAACTGAAGGGCTATTTGATTTAATTAGATTATTGCTGCAATCAAGCCGTGCATTTACTGATGAGCATTTTGTCCACCCAGAAACGAAAGCGCTTGCTGCTATTTGGGGAATGCATCTTGATTATGGCCCAGATATTTCAGGTGGCGCATTATTCTCATTCTTAGAATCAATTGGTGGACAAGAATTTGGAATGGTTCTGGGTAAGGGCGGCGCAGATAATTTAATTAAATCATTGGTTGCCGTAATAAAAGAGAACGGTGGAACTCTTGTTTCAGGCGCAAAAGTCACAGAGATTCTTACCAACAATGGAAAAGCAACTGGCGTTAGAACAGCGGACGGCAAGGTTTACGAAGCCACAAAGGTGATCGCAAATGTAAATCCAGCACTGATTCCAAACTTATTACCTACAAGCGAGGCAGCAAAACCAGAAGTGTCGAAAGTTAAGAATTTCCGTCCCGGACTTGGCACAATGATGATTCACCTGGCACTAAGCGATCTTCCTGATTGGACTGCTAGCGAAGCTCGCGGTTTTAACTACGTTCATATCGCACCATATGTTGACGACTTAGCGATGACTTATACGGTTGCTGCTGCTGGACAACTTCCGACAACACCTGCGCTAGTTATTGGCCAACCAACTGTAAGTGATCCAACGCGTGCACCTGATGGCAAACATATCCTCTGGATTCAAGTTCGAGTTCTACCACTAGAAATGGTCGGAACTACCTGGGATCAAGTTGGTGAAGAGTATGCAGATCGCATAATTGAAAACATCGAGAAATATGCGCCTGGCTTAAAAGCGAAAATTCTTGCTAGAAAAGTTCTGACCCCGACAGATTTAGAGCGCTACAACGCTAATTTAATTAAGGGCGATTCACTTGGTGGAAGCCACCACCCCGCGCAATTTTTCTTCCTGCGGCCGATGCCTGGTTGGACCGGTCATAAAGCGCCAATTAAAAATCTCTTTATTTGTGGATCTGGCACCTGGCCAGGCGGTGGAGTTGGTGGCGGCAGTGGATTGATGGTTGCGAATTTACTCAGTAAATAACTTTGCCCGCCATGCATCTGGCCATCGCTGAGCGCCAGCTTCTTTATTTGGCGAGTGCACAATCACATAACTTCCAACAGCTGCAAGTTCACCATTTACATCTGCTGTAAATGCTAGCTCTAAAGATGAGTTTCCAATTCTGACAACTTCAAGACGAGTTGTAATCTCTTCACCAAAAAATATCCGACGCTTATATTCCATGTTGACTTTGACTCTTGGAATTTGACCGAAGAGAGTCGAAGGTAATCCAACGCTGCGATAGAGCGCTGCTTCGCACTCTTCCACCCAGCGGAATGCGCTCGAATAATGTTGGTGTCCAGCAGCATCGGTTTCAGCCCACTCAAGGAATCTCTTTATCTCGATAGATGCTCCGGCCATTTATTACCTCTCTAAAGCGCTACTTTATTCAAATTACCCCACTAACATTACCGCCGTGGTCAGCATATTTGCAGGTGAAGCGAAAGATTTGATTGACCGTGCAAATCGGCCGCAATCTTTAATCATCACAATTTATGGCGCATACAGCCGCTCTCTTGGTGGCTGGCTCTCTTCAAGTGCGATTGTTAGCCTCTGTGCCGAATTAGATGTTGATGAAGCATCGGTTCGAAGTGCGTTATCAAGATTCAAACGCCGCGGCATCTTAATTTCTAAGTCCCAAAACGGAGTTCAAGGCTATGCGTTAAGCACAGAAGCTAGAAAAACATTCGAGCTTGGTGATTCACGTGTTCTAGAACGACGCGAGGCCCCACGCGATGAAGGTTGGGTGCTAGTTGCATTTTCGATTCCGGAGAAGAATCGAGCGCTTAGATATCAATTGCGATCAAGGTTAATTCGTGTGGGATTTGCTCAGGTCACTGGTGGACTTTGGATCGCACCGCGCCAATTAACCGCTGATGTCACGGCGCTAGCCAAAGCGCTGAATATTGAAAAATACATGAGCATTTTCTCAGCACACCACTTAGCATTTCAGCCAACACCAAATGCTGTAAGCCAATGGTGGGATTTAGATGGAATCAGCTCTTTATATAAATCATTCAGCACAACCGCGCGACCAGTTATGAAAAAGTGGTTTACCAAGAAGATTTCAAAACCTGATCCACACCAAGCATTTGTTGATTACACAAAAGTTTTAACGAATTGGCGACATGTTCCTTACTTTGACCCGGGACTTCCTAAGGAATATTTACCCAAAAATTGGCCCGGCTTTGCAGCAATGGATAGCTTCTTTAAAGTTCATGACTTACTCGCCATCCCTGCCCTTAACTACTTTCATAGCGTTGCGGGCAAGGCGGAAGTTAAAAAGAAGAGGTAATTACTTAGCTTTGTACTCTTTATTTACGTATAGATCAACGTATTCATTAACGGCCATTTCAGATAACTTCTTATAGTCCATAGAGACTTCAAGAATTTTCTTCTGTTGGTCAGCGCTGAAAATACGAGCCAAGTTAATCTTGAATTTTTCGATAAGTAGTGGAATTCCATCAGTTCTGCGGCGAGCATGTCCGATTGGATATTCGACAACTACTTCGTCGAACTTACTGCCATCCTTAAATTCAACAGTTAGCGCATTAGCGATAGAGCGCTTACTTGGATCATGATAATCAATAGTAAATGCTGGATCCTCAACGCAAACGATTTTTTCACGGAGCGCATCAATTGCTGGATCTGCGGCGATGTCATCTTCGTAATCACGTGCAGTTAGACGACCAAAGATAAGTGGAACTGCGACCATGTATTGAATACAGTGATCGCGATCTGCTGGGTTTCCGAGCGGACCTTTCTTATCAATAATACGAATACAAGCTTCATGAGTTCTGATCTTTACACTCGCAATGTCGGCAGCTGTTTTTCCTGCAGCCTTCATAAGACCGTTAATTGTCATTGCTGCTTCAACTGCAGTTTGTGAGTGAAACTCGGCAGGGAATGAAATCTTGAAGAGAATGTTCTCCATTACATATGAGCCATATGCGCGTTGGAATTTAAATGGATTTCCGCGGAACAATGAATCGTAGAAGCCCCAAACCTTTGCAGTTAGAACTGATGGATAACCCATTTCACCAGTCTGTGCGATTAAGGCAAGTCGAACTGCTCGTGATGTTGCATCACCGGCAGCCCAAGATTTACGTGAGCCAGCGTTAGGGAAATGACGGTAAGTGCGAAGTGCTTGACCATCAACCCAAGCAAGTGAAACCGCATTTAAAGTTTGTTCACGAGTTAAGCCAAGCATCTTTGCAACAACAGCAGTAGATGCAACCTTTACAAGAATTACGTGATCTAGTCCAACTTTGTTAAATGAGTTTTCGAGTGCAATACAACCTTGAATTTCGTGGGCTTTGATCATTGCAGTTAAAACATCATGGACCTTTAGTGGTGGTCGACCAGATGCAACCGCAGCACGTGAAAGCCAATCAGCAGTAGCAAGAATTCCGCCCAAGTTATCTGAAGGGTGGCCCCACTCAGCTGCTAGCCAAGTGTCATTGAAATCTAGCCAGCGAATCATGGCGCCAATGTTGAATGCGCCCTGAACTGGATCTAATTCATAGTTGGTTCCTGGAACTCGAACACCGTTTGTAACAATTGTTCCTGGAACTAGCGGTCCAAGTAATTTCTTACATTCATCGTATTCAAGAGCTTCAAGTCCACAGCCCAGAGTGTCTAGTAAGCAATTCCATGCGGTTTCATAAGCCACTTCAGATTTAATCTCGTAATTCTCAACGTAATCAACAATGTCAATTATTTCTTTATCGAATTCTTGTATTACCTTTGTGATATTTGATGACACGTATGACCCTATCTTCTCTCTATTGGCACGAATTCCAGATCTTCTGGGCCTGTGTAATCCGCACTTGGGCGAATAATTTTATTATCGATTCGTTGTTCAATCACATGTGCTGACCAACCAGTTGTGCGAGCTATTACGAATATTGGAGTAAAGAAGGCTGTTGGAATTCCCATCGTCTGATAGGCAACCGCCGAGAACCAATCAAGATTTGGAAACATCTTTTTAGCATCCCACATAACAGATTCGATTCGTTCTGCAATGTCATAAAGTTTTAAATCTCCAGCACTCGTGCTTAGTCCATGTGCAACAGATTTGATAACTACATTTCGCGGATCTGAGATTGTATAAACCGGATGACCAAAACCTATTACAACTTCTTTTCGTTCTACTCGGGCCCGAATATCTTTCTCAGCCTCATCTGGATTTGAATATCGCTCTTGAATTTCAAGTGCTACTTCATTAGCGCCACCGTGCTTTGGTCCACGAAGCGCACCAATTGCGCCGGTGATTGCAGCAAAGATATCGGAGCCCGTTCCAGCAATTACGCGTCCGGTAAAGGTCGAAGCATTGAATTCGTGCTCGGCATAAAGAATAAGCGAGACATGCATCGCCTTGACCCATTCATCACTTGGCGCTTTGCCGTGCAACATATGCAGGAAATGTCCACCAACAGAATCATCATCGGTCTCTACTTCGATTTGCTTGCCACTATTCGCAAAGTGATACCAATAAAGAAGCATTGAACCAAAGGATGCGACGAGGCGATCTGCGATTTCTTTCGCCTCCTCTGGAGTATGAACTAGAGATTCTGGGGCATCGCAGCCGAGTGCCGAAACACCAGTGCGCATAACATCCATTGGGTGCGAAGTTTTAGGTAGTGCTTCTAAAACTTTCTTTACAGTATTTGGTAGCCCGCGAAGTGACTTCAACTTTGTTTTGTAAGCAGCCAGTTCGCTCTTAGTTGGCAATTTTCCATGAATTAAAAGAAAGGCGACCTCTTCAAATTCGCACTTTGCAGCTAGATCAAGAATGTCATAACCACGGTAGTGAAGATCGTTTCCGCTCTTTCCTACTGAACAGAGTGCGGTAGAACCTGCGGTCACACCAGAAAGTGCAACAGATTTCTTCGGCTTAAATTCAATTTTTGGTGAATCGCTCATTATTTCTTTTCGTCTCCATTACCTAGTAACTTATCGAGTGCGCCTTCATATTCGTAATAATTAATTCTTTGATAAAGCTCTTCGCGAGTCTGCATCGTGTCTAAAACTGCATTTTGTGAACCATCTTTGCGAATAGTTTCGTAAACGTTCTCTGCTGCTTTGTTCATGGCGCGGAAAGCTGAAAGTGGATAAAGAACAATCCCAACACCGACACTGGCAAGTTCTGTGGTTGTGAAAAGTGGTGTCATTCCAAATTCTGTGATGTTTGCAAGAACCGGAACTTTAATTACATCAGTGAATTTTTTGTAGGTTGGAAGATCGGTAATTGCTTCTGGGAAAAGCGCATCGGCACCGGCTTCGATATATGCATTAGCTCTATCGAGCGCTGCATCAATGCCTTCAACCGCGAGCGCATCGGTTCGGGCCATAATTACAAATGAATCATCTACTCGAGCATCAACCGCTGCTTTAATGCGATCTACCATTTCAGCTTTACTTACTAATTCTTTATTTGGTCGGTGTCCACAACGTTTTGCCCCAACTTGATCTTCAATATGAATAGCGGCAGCTCCTGCTTTATTTATACTACGCACAGAGCGCGCAATATTGAAAGCTGATGCGCCAAAGCCGGTATCAATATCTACAAGAAGTGGAGTATCACAAACATCTGTTATTCGGCGAACATCAACTAATACATCTTCTAAACCGGTAATTCCTAAATCTGGAATACCAAGTGAACCTGCTGCAACGCCGCCGCCAGAAAGATAGATTGCTTTAAAGCCTGCTCGTTTTGCTAGCAGTGCGTGATTGGCATTTATTGTTCCAATTACCTGGAGCGGAGATTCTTCAGTAAGGGCTTTGCGAAATCTGGCGCCTGCACTGGTCTGGCTCATTGGTTCACCTTATCACCGGCTATTTACAGCACTACAAGTGCTATGCCTGAATTGGATTGAGAGGTAGGCAACATTTTTGACGACCGTCACCTACCCGCAAGTAATTAGGCGAGCGCCGCATCCAGGGTGATAGTCGCAGATGAGTAAAGCTTTGAAACCGGGCAGGTTGTCTTCGCCTTTTCGGCAAGTGCAACAAATTCATCATTTGTCATTGCCTGGTTAGAACCTCTGGTTATTAAATTAATTTCACTAATCCAAAAACCGTCATCACGTTGTTCCAAAGTTACCTTCGCAGATGTTTCAACAGTTCCAGGAACTTTGCCGGCTTCTTCAATCAGACTTGAGATCGCCATTGAAAAACAGCCGGCATGGGCTGCTCCGATTAACTCTTCCGGATTGGTCATTGGAACATCTTCGACTCGTGACTTAAGTGAGAATGGCAGAACTTCTCCTGCGCGTCCCAGCTTCATTGATCCAGTCCCCGCAGGAACTGTTCCATTCCAAATTGCACTTGCATGTTTAAAAACTTTCATTTTTACGCTACCTTTCAAGTTATGAAGCCAGGCAAAGTATTTAACGCAGCAACTCTAGCGTCAGAAGATATAACTATGCGAGGCCAAGGGCAATGCTTCAATCTAATTAAATCTGGTTCATTCGCAGAACCAATGACTGCAACTGAAATCCACCTGACTGGCAATGCGTCACCAAAAGGTTCTAAGGACTGTGACACTCTGATTTATGTCAGATCTGGAAGTGCGAGTTTGGAAATCATTGGAAGCGATGATGAAAACAGCGTTAAGGTCGAAGCTGGTTCAGCAGTTCACATCCGAAGTGGCGAGAATTTTTTCTGGGCTAATGGAAATGATTTAAAGGCTTTGGAAGTAAGTATTCCCGTAACTGGTCCATTCGCCAGAAAGCAAAATAGTCCGACAGAAGTTTTTCAACGTCATGTAAAGCAGGGCGCAAGCAATAAAGGCACCGCCACTGGAAGTCGAGAATTTGAAGTTCTATTTGATGCAAGTAAGGGTTCAGCCGCCGCGACAATGTTTATTGGTTTTATTCCACCTTCAGGAGCGCCCGATCATTATCATCTTTATGATGAGATCTGCCAGATCGTAAGTGGCACTGGAAGCGTTGCAGTTGATGGCGAGATCCAAGATATTTCAGCAGGATCAACATTTAGCATCACTCCAAGATTGCTCCACTCAATTGTGAACAGCGGCACCGAGGATCTCTGGCTGCTCGGAGTATTTCGTCCTCAAGGTTCGCCCGCTGCTGCTTATTATCCGGATGGCAGGCCAGCCCCTGGTTACAGTGAGACTGAATAAACTCGGTTTAGTTCTGGTCTTTATTAGGTATGTGTTGGAGACTGTGCGCATAGATTTAAAGAAGTTCAAAAAGAAAGCCGGTAATTTTGCTGGGCACAACGAATTATGGAGGGCAGACCTTGGCCGTAGACACTTCAATTGATTTAGCTGCAAAGTATCGATCAGATTTTAAAGTATTTGATCATGTTACCTACATGAACTCATGCTCTCAAGGTGCCATTGCAGATAGCGTTAAAGAGAGTTTTGATACTTATTTGAAGACACTGGAACTCAAGGGTTCTGCTTGGGGCGACTGGGCTGGCCACCAAGAGAACGTAAGAGATTTACTTGGAAAATTTTTCAATGTGCCCGCAAATCAAATTGCTGTCACCACTTCGGCATCAGCGGGTGTTGCATCGCTAGCTTCAGCCTTAGATTTCACGGGGAAACGGAACAAGGTAGTAACTACCGACAATGAGTTTCCAACTATTGGACAAATTTGGCATGCCCAAGAGAGGCGTGGCGCAAAAGTAATTCATGTTCCAAGCAAAGAAGATCTAACTGTTGACCTATCTGCACTTTTATCTGCGATTGATGAAGAGACTTTGATTGTTTCAGTAACACATGTTTGTTTCCGCAACGGAACAATGACTGAATTAGAACCAATAATTAAAGCTGCGCATAATGTTGGCGCACTTGTTTTAGTTGATGCATATCAATCTGTCGGCGCAATCCCTATTGATTTATCAAAGCTTAGAACAGATTTCTTGGTCGGCGGAGTTTTGAAATACATGCTGGGGGCACCTGGAGTTGGATTTATGTTCGCTAGACCAGAAACAACTAGCCACCTGATCCCAACTGCAACCGGATGGTTTGCGGCAGATAATATTTTTGCAATGGATATTCATAGCTACGACCCGGCAAAAGATGCGCGGAGATTTGAATCGGGCACACCTGCAATTCCATCTCTTTATCCTGCAGCGGCTGGAATGGAATATGTCCTCAAGATTGGACTAGAAAACATCGCCACATATGTTGCACGTTTACATGATGAGCTGCGTGAAGGAATATCCGAACTTGGTTATCGAGTTGTTACCCCCAAGGCGCCACAGAATCATGCAGCAATGCTTGCCATCGCAACAATGGATGAAAACGCACATGTTGCAGCGCTTGAGAATGAAAAGGTTATAGTTTCTTCAAGAGATGGAAATGTAAGAATTTCACCGCACTTCTATAACGATCGAGAAGATGTTGCAAAAGTAATCGCTGCCTTTGCTAAAACTAAACAATTTCTCCGGGGGTAAATCTCATGCCGGCCAACAAAGTGCAAACCTACAGGCTTGCAAAAAATCTGGAAATTTCTAGAGCAATTACGGGGCTCTGGCAGATTGCCGATATGGAGAAAGATGGAAACACTTTAGATCCAGTCCGCACTGCACAATTCATGGCGCCATATGCTGAAGCAGGTTTAAATACTTTCGATATGGCTGATCACTATGGATCTGCAGAAATTATTGCTGGCACATTTAAGAAGAACCTTGGTGAGGGCACAAAAACTAAGTTGCTTACTAAATGGGTTCCAAAGCCCGGGCCGGTAAGTCGCGAGCAAGTGCGAGAAGCGGTGCAAGCTCGATTAGATCGCTTGCAAACTAAGAAAGTTGATTTACTCCAATATCACGCTTGGAAATTCTCTAATCCATATTGGCTAGATGCCCTAATTTATTTGCAGGAGTTAAAGGAAGAGGGTTTAATCCGGGCAATTGGAACAACTAACTTTGATACTGCTCATCTTCGGATTGCGAAATCAAGCGGAGTTGATTTAGTTTCTAATCAAATCTCGTATTCCCTGGTCGATCGTCGCGGTGGTGGCCAGATGGCTGACTATTGCGGTGCAAATGGAATTGCAATTTTGGCCTACGGAACTCTTTGTGGTGGATTTATTTCAAGGAAATGGCTTGGAAAATCTGAACCTACCGGAGATGGTTTATCTAACTGGTCGCTTATGAAATATAAGAGATTTATAGATAGCGCCGGTGGTTGGGATAAATTCCAGAGCGTTTTGGAGGTTTTGAACAAAGTTAGCGAAGAGACCGACCGTTCAATCTCGACTATCGCAAGCAAGTATCAGCTAGCTCAGAAAGCTGTAGGTGCAGTAATTATTGGAGCCAGACTTGGCGAGAATGCACACATTGCAGATGCAACTTCACTCTTTACCTTTGAGCTAAGCAAAGATCAACGCAAGCGCATAAAGAGTGCGTTGGATTTACTTGATCCGATTCCGGGTGACTGTGGTGATGAATATCGAAAGCCACCGTATCTAACGGCTTCTGGGGATTTAAGTCATCACCTTGAAGAATTTCCACCTGTTTACAAATCAATAAAGACAGCGACCAAAGAGCGAATTGATTCCGGAACAACTTGGGAAACTCTTGCTGGTTATTCCAGAGCAGTCCGAATCGGTGATCGCGTTCTGGTTTCAGGAACAACTGCAACTCATGGTGAACTTGCTGTCAGTAAGAATGATCCGGCTGCGCAAGCGCACTTTATAATCGATAAAATTGAAGCTTCGCTTGAATCTCTTGGGGCAAAACTTTCAGATGTTGTGCGCACAAGAGTATTTGTAAACAACATGTCAGATTGGGAAGCGATTTCACGGGCACATGGCGAACGTTTTGCAGATATCCGACCTGCAAATACTATGTTCATTGCAAAATTGATTGGCGATGAATATTTAGCTGAAATCGAAGCCGAAGCGGTTATTCAATAATGCAGAAACGTGAATTAGTTCCTGGATACAAAATCTGTCCAGTAATAAAGGGTGGGTGGCAGTTAAGTTCTGGCCACTCACTAAATCAGAAAATCGAAGATCAGCGCGCTATTGATGACACCACTGCTTTTATTGAAGCAGGAATCACAACTCTAGATTTTGGCGATATCTATACCGGTGTTGAGGAACTAATCGGGAAGTCGATTGCAAAGTTACGAGAGACCCATGGTGGCTCTGCTCGGGATCTAGTTCAGTTGCACACTAAATATGTTCCAAATGAAACATTCTTAGATAACTTCGATCGCTCTGATGTTGAGACAATCGTAAATCGCTCACTTTCACGCCTTGGTGTAGACCAAGTTGATTTAGTCCAATTTCACTGGTGGAAGTATGAAGCTAAGAATTATCTGGCGGCGATGGAAGAGCTCTTTAAGTTAAAGAGCGTAGGAAAAATTCGCCATATCGGAGTTACCAACTTTGATGTTGAGCGGTTGAGTGAAATGGTTGATGCTGGATTAAAACCGGCAAGTATCCAGGTGCAATATTCAATGATTGACACTCGTGCTGAAGATGAAATGGCGCAATACTGCGTAGAAAATGGCATCGGCATTCTCTGTTATGGCACTGTAGCCGGCGGATTCTTCTCAGAACGATTTCTTGGGACTAGCGAACCAACCCAGGTTGATACGAGATCAAATGTTAAATATCAATTAATTATTAAGGAATTTGGTGGTTGGAGCTTATTCCAAGAGCTACTAAAGGTTTTGGATGTAATAGCCAAATCGCACAACACTGATATCGGAACAATTGCATCGGCTTATATTGTGAATCGTCCAGGTGTCGCTGCGGTAATTGTTGGCGCACGAAATCTTTCACATTTAGAATCTAACTTAAAGATTCCAACGATCAAGTTTAGTGAAAATGAACTAGCTGCTATTGCTGAAGTTTTAAGTAGAAGCAAAGGGCCAAAGGGTCCGGTTTACTATTTAGAGCGTTACAACGATGAACATCGCAACATAATGCACACCAACAATAATTAAGTTAGATCCTGCGCATTTAATTTGACGGAACGAATCCGATCTACCTTCATAATCAGTTTCTCTTCTGGATCCGGACAAGCAACAAGTGAATCTTGTTCAAGCCAATCATCGGATGCCATTTTGCGTTGTTTGGCAGGAAGCAGAGGCAAAATTGATGCGATTGCATACATACAAAAATGTTTTCCTTCGGGAATTCGTAGCTCGGCGCTATTTGTAACTTCGAAATAATCTCCTGGCTTTAAGCCGCAGACCGAGCGCCCACCGATACTGTCGACGGTAACTCGTAAATCGAATATCTCCATGCCTAGAGGATACGGCACGACATGGACTACAAACCATTAAACGACTTTAGTTTGAGACTGCTGAACCCAAAGTTACGTTGAATGTCTTTGATCCACCGGCGGGCATTGTGACCACAATTGTCACCTTGTCACCAGGGGCATATGAACGAATCCGAACAATTGCAGATACTTGATCTGTTATTCGAATCCCATCAATTGATGTGATGATTGCACCGGCTGGAATTCCAGCTTTTTGTGCCGCTTCATTAGGGGAAAGACTGGCGATCTTTGCACCCTTACCTGGAGTGAAACTTCTATCAAAGAAGACACCTAGGACTGGCCGGGTTGCCTTTCCGGTATCAATAATTTCATTCATTACTCGAAGCGCTTGATTCATAGGAATTGCAAAGCCAAGCCCAATTGATCCGCTCTGTCCAAATGCTGATCCAAGCGTTGCAACCGCAGTATTTATTCCAATCATTCGCCCCAATGAATCAGTTAGTGGACCACCAGAATTACCAGGGTTGATAGATGCATCTGTTTGAATTGCATCTACATAGGATTCTGCAGAATTAATTCCGTCGCCTGTTACAACTGGGCGATTTAATGCGGAAACAATTCCGCTGGTAACTGTGCGATCAAGACCAAGTGGCGACCCAAATGCTATTGCCTGATCCCCAATCTTTAATTGACTTGAATCGCCAAGTTCAATGATTGGCAGATTGCTCTTTGTTATCCGTAAAACTGCTAAATCATAATTAGGATCTCTACCTACAATAGTCGCCGTTGCTTGATCTCCATTATCTAACCCAACTGTGATAATCCCAGCACCACCAACTGCATCTTCAATAACGTGGTTGTTGGTAACTACATAACTAAAGGTTGATGAAGTTTTAAAAATTGAACCTGATCCATTACCGCCACCGGTTGGTGTTGTGACATTTATGGTTACGACACTTGGCGAAACTTTATTTACAATCGAATTAAGACTGCCAGCAACCGAACCTAGAGAACCCAGTGTTACTCCAGTTCTCTTTGCTGGACAGGTGTTATTTACGGCCGCATAAATTGCCTGGGTCTTTTTATCAACACAAGCGTTCACGACATTTGTGCTAAAGACTCCAGATGCAGTTGCGATTCCGCCAGCAGTGGTTATGCCGAGAAGAAAACCTGCCAATACCTTTGTTGAACTACGCATGGGAAGACCTTACTTTCTCCTTGCTTAAAGGGCGGGGCGAATAAGTTTAAATCTTTCTGTGAATCTACTCTGCGATCTTGGCTTCTGCAATCTGCATATTGCGCATTGCCGGGGTAGCCAACATGGCGATGATTAAAACTGCGGTAAAAATTGCGAAGAATTGGAGGGTCTCTGAGATGCCAATCGCCAGAGAAAGTGGGCCAGCGATAGCCAATCCAACTGGGCGCAGCAGCATGGTGCCCATAGCGTCAAATGATGAAACTCTTGAGAGAGCTTCGCGTGGAACTTCTCTCGCCATAGCGGTCGACCAGATTGTTATCCATAAATCAAGAGTTATTCCCCAGAGTAGCGCACAGAACGCAATAAACCAGATCGATTGTGGCTTTGCCATAGACCACATATATAAGGAAATTGAAAAACTGATAATTAGCAGAAATCGAAGCGGATACTTTAATTTAATCTTAAGCCCTATAACCGAACCAATCAGTAAACCTATTCCCTCAAATGATAAGACTAAAGACCAAGATTTCGCACCGTTAAATTCTTTGAGTGCAATCAAGGGTCCTAAGATATTTTCACCTGCTGCCCAAGCCAGAACAATAAATGAGAAACCAAATACACCAATTACAATCCAACGAAAGGATATAAAAATTTTCCAACCATGAACCAGATCATCAATCATTGTATTTTCAGTCATACCTCTTGCTGGAGAAACGTGTCTAAAAGTCAGTAACACTATTCCGCCGATAGTGAAGGTTGCTGCATCAATAGCCAACGCCCAGGTAGCACCCCAACCTGCAACAATAATTCCGCCAACGGCTGCTCCCAAAATGATTGCACCATTGGAGAAGAAATTGTTAACCGAATTAGTTCCCTGGAGATGTTCGTCGGGAACCAAAGCTGGTAGCACCCCCGACATTGCAGGCCAGAAAATTCCCCACATCAATCCGAAGTTAATATTCACAAGTAATAGAACAATTAATGGGACTTCTCCAGTAGCAAAGAACGCTACCTGAACAAAGAGTCCAGCGGATGCGACTAAATCAGCGAAGGCAACTGCTTTAACTCGGCCAAATTTATCGGCCAAAACCCCACCGAACGGGCTCATAATAAGCATTGCAACTGTTGTTGATCCAAGTACTAGGCCAAGCATATTTGCATCACCATCTGGAAGATTTAAAATTCCAAAAGCTAGCGCTATCGGTGACATTCCATTTCCAAAATTGCTAATAAAGCGCGCAAAATAGAAGCGCTTTATATAACGAAATTGAAATGGTTCAGCAAAATTCACTCAGTCATGATACTTCGAGGTTAACTAATTCTCCGCTTTCAAATCTGGCTGTTGGTGCACCACTCAAAATATGCACAGAACCTTCGCCGTAGACCTGCCAAGTATTTTCCAATAGCGATGTTCGAGGATTAAGACCCGTTACTAAAGCTGTATCTTCATCAATCCCAATAATCAAGGTTCCATCCGGTGCCTTCATTACAATCTTTGCTGCGCTGTCTGGAATCCAACCGAAAAATTTGTTGTAATGTGGAATAGGTCTTATGTGAGGGATGACGTTGAATCCCGGAATTCCTTCACTTTTCATTCTAAAAAAATTAGGAACATCCGAACTCATAGCCATTGCGCCAGCGCTACAACCAGCTAGCGATGCTCCTGCTAGCCAATTTTTTTCAATCTCTGCCCAGAGTGGGGTACCCCGTAGCGAATTAGCTAAATATCCTGGATCGCCGCCTGAAAAATATATAAGAGCCGCATCTTTTATCCGTGAGATGTATTCGATGTTAAAAGCATCTTCGCGGGTAAATATTGGGAGGAAATCTTGGATTGTTCCAATCCGACGAGCTTGTTCAGCGCCTCGTGATTCCCAAAATCGGAGTCGTTCACGGCTCTCTTCTCCAGCGGCGGTTGGAATTTGTAGGAATCTATTTGGCTTTCCATTAGAAACTCCGGAATTTATAAGCGCGCTCTCCAACTCCTGCATGACAGGCAGATACTCGCCAGAACCAACTAATGCGAGTGCGCCTTGTCTCTTCATATACCTTCTTTCATAGGGTTACTTTAACGTCAGCTATTCAATTTCTTATTAGGTAAGATACTCGTTATGCGTAAATGGGCCAGAAATATTGCAGTGGCTCTATCTATATCAATTGTTCTCACCTCAGGTGCACTTAATTTCTTTAGCAAAGCGGCCTCGAACGCTATTCCAAGATCTAAGGCTCTTCAAGGTGCCCCACAATCAAAGAATGGTGATACAAATATTCTGCTGATTGGTCTCGATAGTCGCAGAGACAATGAGGGCAATCCAATTCCGCGTGAAATTGCAAAGTTGCTTCGCACTGGCCCTGTAACAGTTGGCGGCTATAACACCAATACTTTAATTCTGATTCATATTCCCGGTGATGGCAAAAAAGCAGTTGCAGTTTCGATTCCTCGCGACAACTATGTAAATGTTCCTGGGTATGGAATGAAAAAGATTAAGGAAGCTTACAGCTATGCAAAATATGCTGAAGATTCCAAGTTATATAAAGAAGGCGTTCAGCAACCAACCCGCGAACAACTTTCTCGGGATGCTGGACGGATTGCAACCATTGCCACCGTTTCGCAATTTTTAGATGTTCCGATTGATCACTTCGCTGAAGTTAACATGATTGGTTTTTATAATTTGGCAAATGCGCTCGGCGGTATTCAAGTCTGTTTGAATAAGGCTGTTAGTGACACTAAGTATTCTGGCGCAGTATTCCCGGCTGGTTTGCAAACTATTTCTGGCGCAGACGCCCTTAGATTTGTTCGCCAACGCCAAGGACTTCCTAATGGTGACTTAGATCGTACACATCGCCAACAAGCCTTTATCGCTGGTGTAATAACAAAATTTAGGACTCAAGGAATCTTCAGTGACATCGGGAAAATATCTGCTCTACTCGATGTTGCCAAGAAAGATGTAGTTATTGACTCTGGATTTGATGTTCTTGGATTCCTGCCACAAGCAACTGCGCTAACTAGTGGAAATATTAAGTTCCATACTCTTCCAATCGAAGGTTATGTGATGCGAAACAACCAGAGTGTGAACTTAGTTGATGAGATAAAAATTCGTAAAATTGTTCAGAATCTCTTTAACCCAAAACCTAAGGATCCAAAAGCTTCAGCGACACCAAAACCAAAGCCAACAAAAATAAATTATACCCAATTGGCTAGCGGTAAAGCCGTTGATGGCAGCGGAATCCCTTGCGTTAACTAATTAGAACTGAGGCAATATGTTTGCGATTTTTGCAGTTCTAATTGGTGTTGTTGTAGCAATTCAGGCTCGGATTAACGGCCAGCTTTCGGTAGATCTTGATAATGGCCTCGCTGCTGCTCTCGTCTCTTTTCTAACTGGATTAGCCATAGTTTCAGTTTTAGTATTTGGATTTAAGCGGGAACGCGAAGCGCTATTTAGAGTGTTCGAAGCAATTAAAAATAAGCAGCTTGTCACTTGGGAACTCATGGGTGGCGTCCTTGGTGGCTTCTTTGTTGCGGCTCAAAGCGCTGTTGTTCCACAAATTGGCGTCGCACTCTTTACTATCGCCGTGGTCGCTGGTCAGACCATCTCTTCGCTTTTAGTAGATAAAGTCGGAATGACTCCAAGTGGAAAAGAGAGAATTACAAAGCCTAGAATCTTTGGTGCAGTCGCGACTTTAATTGCAGTAGCAATTGCAGTCTTCCCAGACTTAACAAACTCAGAGTTTAGATTTCTGCCCCTGACATTCGCTCTGATTGTTGGTGTGTTTGCATCTTTTCAGCAAGGCATGAATGGCCGAGTAAATGTTGTGGGGAAGCGTCCACTCGCTACTGCATGGTTGAACTTCGTAAGTGGAACTATCGTGGTCGTAATTGCACTTTCGGTAGATCTCGCTCTTGGTGCAACAATCGAACCGCTGCCAGGTAATTTCTGGGTTTATACGGGTGGTGCTGCTGGTTTAATTTTCGTAGCCGTTTCAGCCTATATAATTAAGCATCTAGGAGTTCTAAATTTTTCAATCCTAAACATCGCGGGCCAACTTGTTGGAGCCATTTTGATTGATTGGCTGGCACCAACAAAAGCTGGATCACTAAATGGTTACCTAATTTTTGGAACAGTCATGACGATTATTTCAATTGCGGTTTCAAAGCTTTATGAAGGTAAAAAATTAAAATCACTTAACTCTTGGTTTTGACTTACCAACATTTTTCTTTGGCCCAGCTTTTTTGAAAGTTCCTTTAGGAAGCGGTGCGCGTTTAGCAGGCGCCTTCTTTGCAAACTTCTTTGGACCTGAAGCCTTTTTAAAGGCAGGACGTTTATCTTCGCGCTTTTCTGTGCGCTCGATCTGCTCTGAATCTGCCCGCCAAGTTGAAGTCACAGGTCTGGAATCAGATTTATAACTCTTCTTCACTAGACGATCTGACTTATCAAACTTAGATGGCTTTTGAGAATTAAAACGATCTGCCTTTGCTGGGCGATCTGATTTTTCAAAACGTTCAGCTTTTGGATGGCGGTCAGCTCTAAATGAGCGTTCTGGCTTTCCGCGCTTTTCAAATTTATCGTTTCGATCTCTGATTACTGGGCGTTCTGTGCGTACTGGACGATCTTCATACTTTGGCTTCTCTGGTGTTGAGCCACGGAATGAGCGAACAGGTTTTTCTCTCTCGCTATCTCCAACACGTCCGCCACCTTCGCCACGCTTTTTAAAATTACCAGAGTGTCCACGACGGAATCCACCACGATCACCTCGGTCACGACTTCCACGATCGTTGCGCCCTGGTTTTTCCGCCTCAACAATTACCGGAATACCTGACGGTTCTTGTGCTCCTGTAACGCGAATTAATTCTGGGTCAGAAGGGCGAACATAAACTTCATTTAATTTAACTTTAGCTTGGTTTGTGATTCCGAAGATGCCACGTTTCTGCTTATGAGTAGCGAGAGTTACAACTACTCCAGTTGCACCAGCACGAGCAGTTCGGCCAGCTCGGTGTAGATAATCCTTGTGATCTGCCGGAGCATCAACATGAACAACTAACGACACATCATCGACGTGAATTCCGCGAGCAGCTACATCTGTTGCTACAAGTGCAGATGCGCGACCATCTTTGAAAGCCGCTAAAACTCGAGTTCGTTGGCCTTGGGATTTTCCGCCATGCAATACACCAACTGGAACTCCCGAGCGAAGCATCTTTTCGGCAAGTTTATCTGCGCCATGCTTTGTCCGAACGAAGAAAATTGTGCGACCTTCGCGGGCGGCAATCTGTGTTGCTACTAAATCCTTGTGGCCTTGATCCATAATTAAAACGTGGTGCAACATATCTGCCGCACGTGATTTCTCATTCTCAAGTGAATGTGTGATTGGATCTTTTAGGAAACGCTTTACGAGTGAATCAACATCGCGATCAAGTGTTGCTGAGAAGAGAAGTCTCTGGCCATCATCTTTGGTCTGACCTAAAATATCTTTCACAACTGGCAGGAAGCCCATATCAGCCATTTGATCGGCCTCATCTAAAACTGTAATTGCAACATCATCTAGGACTACATGTTTCTTCTCAATTAAATCAATCAATCGCCCTGGAGTTGCAACAAGAATTGTTACGCCAGAACGTAGCGCTTTAATTTGGCCAACATATGAAAGGCCACCTGCAACAACTTGGGTGCTTAACCCGACTTTGCGAGAAAGTGGTCCGACAACATCTGAGATTTGAACTGCGAGTTCGCGAGTTGGTGAAAGTATCAAACCAAGTGGGCGATGTGGCTTTGCTGTGCGGCCTTCAAGGCGAGTAAGCATTGCAAGACCAAAAGCTAGAGTTTTTCCAGAGCCAGTCTGTCCGCGCCCTAGAACATCGCGACCTTTAATTGCATCAGGAAGTGTTGCGCTTTGAATTGGAAATGGTGAAGTGATTCCTTGTGCATCCAGGGCTTCTACGAGCGCAGGAGCAATACCTAAATCTTTAAATGACATAAAAATACCAATCGAGACATCAAGCGTGTCTCGTGGTGCCAAAGATTAAGACTCGCAAGTGAACCTTGATTCTTATCAGAGGGTTCTATGAGGAGTGCTGCGGTTGCAACGACTGGCTAATTGTAACCTACTAAATTACCTTGCGACGCCACGTTGCATATTTCAAAGCTAGTGGATCAGTAATTTGTGCGTATTTGCGGCCTGTTGCACGCGTCAAAAGTAAATCTGCAAATTCAGGATTGCGAGCAAGTATTGGGCCATGCATGTATGTGCCGAAGACATTTCCGTTTACAGCGCCATCATAATTACTATCGCCATTGCCATGCCCAGTAATCACTTTTCCAAAAGCTTGCGCGGTTGGTCCCAATATTGTGCGCCCCAGATGATTTTCAAATCCAGTTAATTCAAAACTCAGAATGCTTGAAGTTGTTTTGATATCACCAACAAAGCGTTTATCACCAGGAACACTTATTACATCTAAAAGCCCTAGACCATCAACTTCCTGCCCATTTGCTACGAATCTATTTCCAATGATTTGGAAACCAGCACAGACTGCAAGAATTACAGCGCCACGTTCGATGGCCAGGTGCAGAATATTTAAATTATCTCCTCTTTGAAGTGCCTCAAGGCTTAACAACTGCGCTGCATCTTCGGCGCCACCTAATAGATAAATGTCGCCATTGGTTGGAAGGTCATCGTTATAGGTGACATCAACAATATTTGCAGTAATTCCGTGGAACTTTGCCCGGAAAGCTAAAACTTCGGCATTGCCTTGATCGCCATAGGTTCCAAGTAACTCATTATGAATTCTGACGATTTTTATCTGGCTCATGAGTTCACCAACTCGTGAAAGGCGGTGTAGGCCGCAAGAACTTGGACACTTGCACCAGATTCAAATTTACTTATCGCATCCTTAAAACTTGAAGTTATCTCTGCCTCAATACCCTCGACATGTAATCTATAGGCGATATCAAGCGCGCGTTCGCCGCAAACTACGACTCGCTTCCCTGATAAGCCACTAAATGAAATATCCCAGAGCCATGAAGTGTCGATTCCATCAACTTCGCGAGCGTTGACAATTAAAACTGCATTATCGCCAGTTACGGATTTAAGCGCTTCGGTCCATGATGCTGGATTTTTAGTCAATCTAATATTTGCTTTAACGCCTTTATGTATTTGATCCACGCTACGTTCTAATGATTTCTCATCGACAGCAATTGGCTTCGCGCCAAGATATTTTCCAACTACATTGGCCATAGTTGCATTTCTAAATGCCGCACTGCCAGCTTCAAAAATTTCATCTGGATTAGAGTTTGTTAGGCCACATGGGCATTTATAGTTGTTCCGAACCCACTTTAGATATTTTCCACATGATGGGCAGACTGCCCCGTCTTGATGCTTGCGGCCACCAAAAGAAATTCTCTTTGACTGCGCAGCGCTATTTAGAGCCACTGCTACAAATGGATCATCGACATCGCCTACAAAAAGAGTTCCGGGCGCCGCACTTGCGCTCTTCGCCCATCTATCTGCAACCCTTTTAACTTCGTGCATCCGATGAAGTTGGTCCCTGGTTAAGTTAAGTAACAGAACTACCTTTGGTTTTGCCTCTTCAATAACTCGAGATAGGTGTAGCTCATCTACTTCTAGGACGGCAAAATCTGATTTTTGCATAAGTGCTGCAGCTACTCCACGTTCGAGATTTGAACCAGATGGGCTTGTGGCAACAGTTCCGAGCTTAGAAATACTAGAAATAATCGAAACCAGGGCTTTGGTGGTTGATGTTTTTCCATTTGTTCCAGAAACGCAGATTATCTTCTTGTTCTTAGAAAGCTCCGTAATGGCTCTTGGGTATAGGGCCAATAGAACGCGACCAGAAATTGTTTCCCCAGATCTGCGCAGAATTCTCTTAGAAAGTAAGGCAGCAAACTTTGCAATCAGGACTGCAATTTTAAGTCTCACTTGCAGCCTCTTAATCTAGTCTGATAACTCCAGATGGTGTTGCGAGATGAACTGCAACAATTCCAGAATCTCCATCATTTTCAGATGGATCGAGCCAAATAACCTCAATATCGCTTCCGATTGCCTTCTCTAAATCTGAACCAATCCACTCCGAGATAGTTTTTTTATCTCCAGCAATTTCAACTTTGACGATCTTTGAAATAGCTTTTCCATCTGTCGAAGGATGTGAAAGTGTTAACCATTGAATAAAGAATGGAAGTTGCTTGTCATTTAAGAGTTCAAGGATTCCGATTTGCTTCCAAGATAAATCATTGCCATCAGGCTTCTTGCGATGTCCATCAACTGCAGGACGACCAAGTCGAGCTTCGATAGGTGAAATGTCATCGCTAGCTAATACCCAAGTTAACCAACCACCGCCTTCAGCAGCGCGCTTTGAAACCGCTTTACCAAATGGTGAGGAATCTGCGGCTGGATGATCCAGCGGGCAAACAACTTCGATGTAATGACCATTTTGTAATGGAAGTGTGAAGTTGCGAGTTCCAAATCTTGGGTGAACCCCGCCGTCAACAAAAGTACTTCCTAAGCGAGAACCAAGACGTTGCACAGTATCTGCAAGTTGGTCATGTGATGTTACATATGAGACATGGTCTAGGCGCATGGGGAAATAATGCCGTATAACAAATGATGCTAAGTACCACTTTTGGCACAAATTAGGGGTTTTGAACCAATTTTCCCCGTTAAAAAGTAGGAATCCACCACCGAGTCGATACAAATATTCCCTTGATTGTGGCCGGTATGGCCATCGCCATTTAAGGTCAATAACTTTCCATTGGTGAATACTTCCGCCAAGTCTTGCGCCCATTCATAAGGTGTTGCCGGATCATTTGTAACACCTATTACTAAAACTGGTGTTGTATCAATATTTTTTAAAGGAACTGGTGGAAGTTGGGGCTCGGTCTTCCAGTATTTACATGGCAGCGCTGCTAAATATAAATAGGGTCCGAAAATCGGAGCGGCTTGTATAAATGCTCCGCGATCGGAAGCCATTTCTTCAATGGTCCTTGGTTCTTCCCAATCTAAACAATTGATAATAATCGACACATCTGTCTGATTGCTGTAGTAATTTCCTGCTGAATCTCGGTTGTTATAAGCATCTGCCTGTTTAAACATTTTGCTTGGATTCCGTTTTGCAATTGCTTGAACCAACATCTTATTTAAGTCTCGCCAACCATCTCCTGAATCATATAAAGTCGTTGCGATAGCGGTGATTGCTATAGATTCGCTTGCGAATCTTCCATCAGAGCCTTTCATGGGATTGGTCTTAGCTTCTGATAATAATTTCTTTATATCTGCAAGTCTAAATCTTTTCTGGGTTACTAAGAAATTATTTAGGGCTTTATCAAATGCAACCGCTTGAGCAAGTTGTTGTTCGCGCATTGAAACATTTGGCGATACCGCACCATCTAAAACCATTCTTCCGACTGATTCTGGGTAAAGTGCAGCATACAAAGTTCCTAGATATGTTCCATAACTTTTTCCTAGAAAATTTAACTTCTTCTCGTTTAATAAGATTCGAAGAATTTCCATATCTTTTGCTGCCTCTAGCGTGCTGTAATGTCCGAGCTTTGAGCCTGCCGCCTTTGCGCACTTTTCAGCAAAGTCTTTAGAAATTACGGATAAAGCCGCGATGCTGGCTGCCCCGCCATCACTGGCATCTGCACTTAAAAATGCATCTTCTTCGGAATCAGATAAGCAGCGAATTTCCCCCGATTTATTGATACCCCGTGGGTCAAAGCCAACGATGTCATATTTTTCATTAATCTCTTTTGAGAGTATGTATTCAGCATTGTATGCATACGAAGTTGCGGAACCACCAGGTCCCCCGGGGTTAACAACTATGGAGCCCAGCTTATTTTCTTGATCTAAAGCGTTATGGCGCAGGGCTCTAAGAGTAAAGTTCTGGTTATCAATTTTTTCATAATCAACTGGGACTTTAAATGACGAGCATTCAAAACCGTCGTAACAATCTCGCCAATTTAATTCTTGAGATTTGTAATCTTTGATAGTCCAAACTTTGGAATCATTATTAGTTAACTGAATTACAACACCAATTGCAAAAAATATTCCTAAAGCTAGAAAAATTGGTCTATATTTTATTGACATTATTTAAGCAGAACCATCAGCGCTTCGATGGTTAGTAGTGGAGCAGCATTGTGTGAAAGATTTGTTCTCGCACTCATGATCGCCTCTAATTTTGCCAGGGTCGCTTCAGCCTCAGTTGATTCGGCTATTTTTCTCATTTCAGAAATCAAATCAGTATTTATGATTGAGTCTGGTGAATTAGATTGAATTAAAAGTATGTCCCGATAGAGCGTTGCGATATCAAGGAGTGCGCGGTCTAAATAATCCCGAACCATTCGGGTTGTCCGAGATTTCTGTTCTTTCTCTAACTCTTTAACTGCTTTAGATCCACCTTGAGTTAGCTTTGAACCTTGTTGTCCCCAAGCTTCTTTCAGCGCTGAAATTTCAACATCATCCCGTCTTTCAGCCTCTTCTTCCGCCTCTGCTTTTGCTGCTTCTACTAATAATTGTGCTGCTTTAAATGCAGATGCAATATCTGTAATCATTAAAGAGATTTTTAAGATTGCTTGTCTACGTGTTCTTGCCTCTTCACTCTTCGCTAAATGTCGAGCTCGGCCGATATGTCCTTGTGAGACTCGTGCTGCAAAATCTGCCATTGCAGGGGAAAACTTCTCTTTCTCCAATAACTTTGCGACCGCCGCGATTGATGGGGTTCGCAAAACTAAACTTCGCGTTCTAGATCTGATTGTTGGTAGAACATCTGTAGAACTTGGTGCACAGAGCAACCAAACAGTTCTAAGGCCTGGCTCTTCAATCGCCTTTAATAGCGCATTAGCTGCAGATTCTGTAAGCCGATCGGCATCTTCTATAACCACAACACGATAATTACCAACGGCAGGACTCCAAGAGGCTCGGGTAATTAAATCGCGCACCTCATCTATCTTGATAGAAAGTCCTTCGGTTTTTATCAATTCAACATCTGCATGGCTTCCGGTTGTGGCAGTTTTGCAATCTGTGCACTCATTGCAACCACCAATTCTGCAGACCAATGCGGCAGCAAATGCGAGTGCGGCATTGCTTCGGCCCGAACCAGGTGGTCCAGTAAAAAGCCAGGCGTGAGTCATTTCTTGTGACTGATTTGTTGAATCAGATGCAGCTGAAACCGCTTCTTGCAGGATTGAAATAACGTGTTCCTGGTCAATTAGATTATCGAAAACTGAAGTAGCGCTCACTATTTTCTAAATCGCTTCTTCTCGGCTGAGCTCTCCTTCAATTGTGGCAAACTGAGAACTCGTTCAATAATTTGTTCATGGATGCTCGCTTTATCTTGAGTCGCATCAACAACAAAATATCGCTCTGGATCCGACCCGGCAATGGTGAGAAACTCTTGTCGGATGCGCTCATGAAAAGCTAATGGTTCCGCTTCTAATCGATCTAATGATCGAAGTCGAGAAATTCCTAGCTCTGCGGGGATATCCATGACGACAGTCAGTGTTGGCGCTAGATTTTCAGTTGCCCAACGAGAAATTCTTGCTACTTCAGATGGCTGCAATATTCGACCGGCACCTTGATAGGCGACAGATGAATCTAAATACCGATCGGTTATGACAACTTTTCCTGAGCTCAGTGCTGGTTGAATTAATGAGTAGACATGGTTTGCGCGATCTGCGGCATATAACAGAGCTTCAGCTCTTGGGGAAATATTCCCAGTTTCAGTATCTAGAAGAATTTCGCGTAGGCGCTTTCCAAGCGGTGTTCCACCTGGTTCGCGAGTCAGCAGAACTTCTTTACCGGTTGATTCCAAATACTCTTTTAATAATTGAGTTTGTGTGGATTTTCCAGAACCTTCGCCACCTTCAAATGAGATAAAGATTCCGTTATGTGTAATACCGGTGATTCCACCAAGTTCACCCCGGCTTGCTGCGACGATATCTGACCAGAGCGAGACTGTTGGGCGATCGCGCATTGTGCGATAAGAAATAACTCCAACAATTACCCCAATAATTCCGGCACCAAACATTGTGAATGCAGCACCGTTGTAGGTAACTTCAAAATTTTCAAATTCATAGGTATGGCGTCCAATTGCTGCAGCAACTAACGGTGCAATAGCCAAGACAAAAACTAGTGATACTCGAATCAAAGATTGGACGAAAGCAAAGGTCCGTCCGCGGACTTCATCAGCGACTTCAAGTCCAAGCATTGTGAAACCAGTTACCCAGGAAATTCCGGCAAATGCTCCGAGTAGAACCGTAATAAAAATTGCAAGAACTAGGTTTGTCATTAACGATAAGAGAATTAGAAAGAAGGATGAAATTGTTAGGGTTGCGCCAAAAATTCTTCTGCGAGAGAACTGAGCAAAAACCTTTGGCCCCAGCCAGATTCCAAGTGCTAAACCGGTAAATACCGCGCCAAAGAGAATTCCGTAGGCAGCATCTCCGGCATTTAGGTCACCAACAAATGTTCTGGCTAAACCAATCACTGCTCCAGCCGCAAAGAATGCCCCAAGCATTCCGAAAATTAGCCCTCGAATTATCTTTGAGCCACTTACAAATTTAAATCCTTCAAATAGCGCTTTTCCAATATTTTCACTTACTGCAGCGCTTCCTGCTGGGCCCTTTGGAATTTCTCGTAATTGATAAACAATCCATGCGGTATAAAGGAAAGATATTGCATTTATATATAACGCAAGGTCCGCAGTCGATGAATATTCGGCAGGCAGAAAGCTTGTTGTGGCAACCGAGACTAGAGCAAGTAATGAGAAAACAATCGCGGCAATTGGGGCAGTTCCATATGCCGCTAGTAGTGAAACTTGGTTAGCGCTTTCTAATTTATTTTTTGGAACCATATTGGGAACGGTTGCCTCTTTTGCTGGAGACCAGAAGAGGGTAAAGCACTCGACCAGAATCGTTGCGGTATACAACCAGAAGTAATTTCCAACTAAAGGAATCGAAAGATAAAGTGCAAATCTAAAGATGTCACAGAAAATCATTAGCTGTCTGCGATCAAAACGATCTGCAAAGACCCCAGCTATCGGACCAAGAATTACCGCTGGTAATAGGCGAACAATGAACACACCTGCGATTGCAAAGTTTGCTTTTGAATAATCACCATCTGAAAGTTCCAGCGCCATGGCCGTTGTTGCAAGCAGACCAAGCCAGTCTCCAAAAGAAGAGAAGGCCATTGAATTCCATAATTTTCTAAATGCAGGGATTGCTAAAACACTTCTGCTCTCGGTTCCTGCAGGTGCGCCAGGATATGGAAGTGAATTAGGCATGAGCTAAGCCTACTTATGCCGAAGTGGTTGCGGCTTTACCCTTACCTGTGGCCGCTTTTTTCTTACTTTTTGCCTTACCTGTGGCTTTAACTGTGTTCTTGGTTAGAGATGGGGCGGCTTTCTTAGCGCGTTTGCTGCTCTTCTTAACTCGGCTAGCTCCACCATTCTCGATTTCCCAAGCACGTCGCCCTGCTAATAATTCAAGTCCGCGTTCTAGAGTTAAAAACTCAACATTATCACCACGACGAAGCGTTGCATTTGTTTCCCCATCAGTTATGTAGATGCCAAATCGACCATCTTTTACTAGAACTGGTTTCTGGCTTGCCGGATCGATTCCCAAATCTTTTAATGGTGGCTTTGCAACACCGCGACGACGAACTTTAGGTTGTTTGTAAAGTTCAATCGCTTCATCCAAAGTAATTGCAAATAATTGATCTTCCGAAGTTAAGGTTCGAGAATCAGTTCCGTGAGTCATATAAGGTCCATAGCGACCATTTTGAACAGTAATCGGCACTTCTTCATAGTCACCAAGAGTTCTTGGGAGTGACATCAATTTCAAAGCATCGTCAATTGTTATCGTATCTAGAGTCATTGTTGAAAGAAGTGATGCAGTCTTTGGTTTTGGTGCATCTTTCTTCTTACGCGGCTTCTTAAGCTCGCCCGTCTTCTTATCAACAACCATTTCTGGTTCTGGAAAAACCTCCGTTATATATGGACCAAATCTTCCAGACTTAGCTAATAGTGGAAGGTTAGTTTCTGGATGAATTCCAAGCTCGCGTTCGCCAGATGGTTGAGCTAATAAATCTATTGCTACTTGAAGTGTAAGTTCATCCGGTGCCATGGTCTCTGGAATGTTTGCAAACTTACGATCAACGCCAATTCCTTTTTGAATATATGCACCATACCGACCAACGCGAATTTCAATATCCTCGCCCATTTTCATGGTGTTGATTTGTTGGGCATCAATCGCGCCTAAATCGGCGGCAAGTGCTTCTAGGCCAGGGTTTCCTTCAGTACCAAAGAAGAACTTAGTTAGCCAAGTAATGCGATCCTCTTCGCCATTTGCAATTCGATCTAAATCTTCTTCCATTGAAGCGGTGAATTCATAGTCAACTAATTTTCCAAAATGCTGTTCAAGTAAACCAGTAACTGAAAATGCAAGAAAGGTTGGAACAAGTGCGCGGCCACGTTTTGCAACATAGCCTCGATCTTGAATTGTGCTCATGATTGATGCGAAGGTAGAGGGCCGGCCAATACCAAGTTCTTCAAGCTTCTTAACCAGCGTTGGCTCGGTATATCTAGCAGGTGGTTTAGTTTCATGGCCTTCACAGATGTAATTAGAGACTTTAATCGAATCTCCAACAGCCATTGCCGGCAATCTTTTATCGGTTTCGGTGCTCTCGTCATCTCCTGATTTATCTTCAACAATCTCTTCATATGCTGCCAAGAATCCTGGGAAGGTGATAACTGAACCATTTGCTCTGAAAATCGCAGCGCCACCGGTTTTAGTTTCCACGTCAAAGTCGACTCGCATCTGCATTTTTTTAGCATCTGACATTTGTGATGCAATGGTGCGCTTCCAAATTAAATCGTAGAGCGAGAATTCATCTCGTGAAAGTTCTGGGGCTAATTCGCCAGGGGTTCTAAATGTTTCTCCGGCTGGCCTAATTGCTTCGTGCGCTTCTTGCGCGTTCTTTGATTTTCCTTCATAGACCCTAGGCGCTGTTGGAATATATTCAGCCCCATATAAAGATTTGGCTGAACTTCTAGCAGATTCAATTGCGCTCTGAGAGAGAGTTACTGAATCGGTTCGCATATATGTGATGTAACCATTTTCATACAATCGCTGAGCGACACGCATTGTTAGCTGAGCACCCCAACCAAGTCTTGATCCAGCATCTTGTTGCATGGTTGATGTCGTAAATGGCGCTTTTGGTCGTTCAGTTCTCGGCGACTCCTCAGTTGATTTAACAGTTAGAGATTTCCCAGTGAGGCTCTGAACCAATTCATTAGCGCCAGCTTCATCTAATAACAGAATATTTGCTACTGATTTCTCTTTTAAGCCGCCATTTGCATCGAAATCATTTGTAGCAGCAACTCGCTTGCCATCAAGAAAAAGCAACCTTGCATTAAACCCAGCTTCACATTGCGCAGTTAAATCCCACCACTTTGATGAGATGAAAGCCATACGTTCGCGTTCGCGTTCAACAATTAGCCTCGTTGCAACAGATTGCACACGGCCAGCAGAAATTCTTGGCATTACTTTCTTCCATAAAACTGGAGAAAGTCGATAGCCATAAAGCCGATCTAGAACTCGGCGGGTCTCTTGCGCATCAACCAATCGATAATCTAAATCACGGGTTTCTTCTGCTGCTTTTTTTATTGCCTCTTTGGTAATTTCATGAAAAACCATTCGGCGAATTGGAATTTTTGGACGTAGAACTTCAATTAAATGCCAAGCAATCGCTTCGCCCTCGCGGTCCTCGTCCGTTGCCAGAATTAGCTCATCGGCCTCTTTCATAAGCGCTTTAAGCTCAGAAACTTTCGCTTTCTTATCTGGATTAATTACATAAAGCGGTTCAAAGCCCTCTTCGATATTAACGCCCTCTTTGGCCCAAGCAATCTTCTTGTATTCCTTAGGAATATCAGCAGCTCGTTGTGGCAGATCACGAATATGCCCAACGGATGCTTCAACGACGTAGTCATCTCCCAGGAAGCCGCCGATTTTGCGCGCCTTCACGGGAGATTCCACGATTACAAGTTTTATGCCCATGATCTTCGGGGGAAATTCCTAACTCTTGTGGTGCGTAGTTAATCGATTTTATTTAATGCTAGTTGATGCGCGACGATTGCGAATCAATGCATAAACAATTATCAAGGTTGCAACCAAGGCAATTACCATTGAGTAGTCGGTGTTATCACCGAGCGCAAACCCAACAATTGCTGGGGTTACAAGTAACCCAACTAAGTTCATAACCTTGAGTAATGGGTTAATTGCAGGGCCGGCAGTATCTTTAAATGGATCTCCGACAGTGTCACCAACGATTGTTGCGTGATGTGCATCAGATCCTTTACCGCCATGATTTCCGTCCTCGACCATCTTCTTAGCGTTATCCCATGCACCACCAGAGTTCGATAGGAATACCGCCATCAAAGTTCCGGTTCCGATTGCGCCAGCAAGGTATGCGCCGAGTGCACCCACGCCGAGGCCAAAGCCAACTGCGATTGGTGCCATTACTGCAAGCAACCCTGGTGTTACTAATTCGCGTAGTGAATCACGTGTGCAAATATCAACAACGCGACCATACTCTGGCTTTTCAGTTCCCTTCATAATTCCTGGGTGCAATCTAAATTGTTCGCGAACTTCATGAACAACAGCTCCAGCTGCTCTTGAAACTGCGTTAACTGCTAGTCCAGAGAACATGAATACAACTGCTGCGCCGATAATTAAACCAACTAAGTTACGAGGATCTGCAACATCAAGAATTCCTTGATACTGAAGCGCAACTTCGGCATCGCCAACAGCCTTGTGAACGGCTTCTTTAATTGCATCAGTGAATGCACCGAAGAGCGCTGTTGCGGCAAGAACTGCGGTAGCAATTGCAATTCCCTTTGTGATCGCCTTTGTTGTATTACCAACTGCATCTAGTGAGGTAAGAATTTGTGCACCTTCGCCCTTTACATCGCCAGACATTTCGGCGATTCCTTGCGCGTTATCTGAAATTGGGCCGAAGGTATCCATCGCAACGATTACACCAACTGTTGTTAGAAGTCCAGTTCCGGCAAGCGCTACTGCGAAAAGTGAAAGAACAATTGAGCCACTACCAAGTAAGAATGCACCAAATACTGAAGCTGCAATCAATAGAGCGGAATAAACTGCTGATTCAAAACCGACTGAGATGCCAGCAAGAATTACAGTTGCTGCGCCAGTCTTTGAAGAAGCTGCAACATCGTTAACCGGACGCTTGCCAACTTCAGTAAAGAAACCAGTCAATAACTGAATTGCTGCGGCAAGAACGATTCCGATTAGAACCGCGCCAATTGCTAGAACGCGTGG
>Ga0136655_1000130_pt1 | contig 32119 bp, 28 predicted proteins | sample CPBDNA_2_FD_94863 | JGI IMG/M metagenome (GOLD analysis project Ga0136655, IMG submission 94863) | Freshwater to marine salinity gradient microbial communities from Chesapeake Bay, USA - CPBay_Spr_15_0.8_DNA (version 2) | ecosystem: Environmental > Aquatic > Marine > Coastal | place: USA... | reverse complement strand
TGGCTTCCTCCATTGTTCGGAACCAGTGGCGGTTCAGACACTCGTTTCTAAACTTGCCATTAAGGCTCTCTACAAACGCATTCTGCATGGGCTTTCCTGGCTGGATAAAACCGAGCTTTACACCGCTTTCTTGTGACCAGAAGAACATCGCTTTACTGGTGAATTCGGTTCCGTTATCGCAAATGATCCTTCCCGGTTTGTTGCGGCGAGCAAACAGCTGATCTAAGAATCGCGCCACCTGAGCGCCAGTGATCGAGACCGAAACCAATTGCCCGACCATCTCGCGCGAGAAGTCATCCACCACATTTAGTACTCGGAAACGCCTGCCATTGCTAAGCTGATCTGATACGAAATCCATAGAGCAGCGCTGATTAACCCTCGTTGGCACTTCCATTGGCTATCTGGGTCGCTGAAGCTTCTTGCGTTTTTTGGTGCGGACCTATAACCCTTCTTCTGTATACAGACGATATGTGTGCTTTTTGTTCGCAACCAAGCCTTCGTTCTTGAGAATGCCGTGGAGCAACAAGTAGCCATAGGCTGACTGTTCAACAGCCAGAGCCTTCAACCGTACTCTCAGGGTATTATCGACGGCAGGCTTTGCGCGATATCGATAAGCCATTCTACTCAAGCCCGCCAGCTTGCATGCAGCGCGCGCGCTCAAATGAAAAATCCTAATCATGTGTGCGGCGACGTCTTTCTTGGCTGCGGGCTTTACCACTTTTTTGACAGAACATCCTTCATCGCTTCATTCTCTAGCAGCTTCTCAGCCAAAAGTTTCTTCAGCTTACCGTTCTCTGTCTCTCGCTCTTTCAATCGCTTCGCTTCGTTGACCTCAAGGCCTGCGTATTTGCTTCGCCAATTATAGAACGTACCGGACGAGACACTGAGTGAGCGACAAATGTCTTCAACTTTGGCTCCCGCCTCATGCTCTCGAATGGCTCCAATAATCTGCTCTTCGGTGTAACGTTTCTTCATAGTGAAATCTCCATTGTGCTAGATTAGCTGGAAATCTCATCGTGGTCATGGCTCTAATATCGGGGGGAAGCTCAAAATCTCTCTCTTGATAATGTTAGGCCAATCGCCAATCGCCTAATATCGTGTTCGTTCTACGTATATATGTTGCACCATATATCTACTCAGTATAGGTCTAATGCTTTGGGAAGAGCTTCACTTAATGCAGGGAAGTATATGACCAACGCGAGTACGGCAAGCATGGCGAAATACATCGGAATCAAAGGCTTAATCACGTCCGTGATCCTTGTCTTTCCGATGCTGCAACCGACAAATAACACGCTACCGACAGGGGGGGTACATAGCCCAATCGATAGATTTAGGATCATCATAATGCCAAAGTGCAATGTTGAAATACCTATGCTTTCCATTACCGGCATAAGAATTGGTGTAAATATTAAGACTGCCGGAGTAATGTCCATAAATGTCCCAACAGCGAGTAGAAGGATATTTACCAGTATTAATATAATTATGATCTCTGCAGTTACGTCAAGTATCGCTGCGCTAATCATTTGTGGAAAGCTCTCGTAAGAGAGTAACCAAGACATGGCTGCTGAGGCACCAATGAGGAGCATAACGATAGACGTGGTCGCGACGGTTTTTTCGAGAATACCAGGCAGATCCCGAGGTTTTATTTCTCGGTAGAGAAGCATTGAAAGCAATAATGAGTAAAGCACGGCGATGGCGCCAGCCTCAGTTGGGGTAACAAAGCCACCGATGATACCCCCAAGGATCAAAAATATAAGCAACAAGCTGGGGATAGCCCCAAGTAAATTCGAGACAGCTTGATGTGACGTTATCTCTTCATCGATTGGATAACCCTGTTTTTTCGCATAGATACTGCAAACTATCATGAGGGCCCCAACGACGAGCAAGCCGGGTAAGTAACCGCCAATAAATAGGGCCGCAATAGATACGCCGCCACTCGCAAGGGAAAAGATGATCAATATGTTGCTGGGCGGGATTAGTAGACCTGTCGTGGATGCGGTTATCGTGACCGCGGTGCTGAATTCGCGGTCATATCCTTCTTTTTCCATAGCAGGGATCATAAAACCCCCGATAGCTGAGGTGGCAGCAACTGCCGATCCTGAAACTGAGCCAAATAGGGCGCATGCAATGACATTCACTAGTGCAAGACCCCCGGGTAGTCTGCCCACTATGACTCTCGCAAATCCAATGAGTCGTTTAGCGATGCCACCTTGTCCCATAAGATAGCCAGACAGAATAAACAAGGGTATCGCCAGTAGCGCAAAACTGTTCATTCCAGCGCTGATACGCTGAGCGATTGTTGTAACTGTTGGCAAGGCATCAACTGTGAATAGCATTGTTAGCAGCGTCGATGCGATGATCGTAATTGCGATCGGCACATTGATAAGCAGGAACAAAATAAACGTGATGACAAGCACTGCGACAGAGGTATCCATTACGCGGCCTCCGGTGATTTGTCATTGACAAAGTCAATTAGCAACATTTCGAGGGTATATAGAACTATCAAGAATCCACTTAGTGGCAAACAAAGATAAATTAGGCCCATAGGCAGGCCCAGTGAACTAGAGAATTGATTTAATTCAAGAGTCAAGAGCACAAGATTCATTCCGCCGACGATTAGCACAGCGATCGCAACCAGTAAGGTCAAAAAATAGACGAAAAGGGTCGTAACATATTTGGCTCGGCCTTGAAGTTTTTCACTAATAATATCAATGCCGAGGTGCATTTTTTTGCGGTATGCGTACGCTGCACCCAGAAGACCAATCCACATCAGTAGAAAGCGCGCAACTTCTTCAGTGTAAGAGCTAGGCTCGGGCAAAATAAACCGTGTGATGACTTGCCAGCTCACATTGAGTACTAAAAATACCATTAGTAGGCATAAGAAAATTTCTACTATACGATCCAACTGTCCCATAAGTTCGCGCATCTCGGATCTCCCTGCTTGACTCGGTGCATCAATTATCTAGTTTCTGTATTTTTGCGATCAGCTCGCCTAAATCTGTGCCCTGGTGCTGATTAATCAGGCTCGATACACTGTCTTGAAAAAGACTTTTGTCAGGTTCTAGTACTTCGACGCCAGCAGTTTTTACAGCTAGCAACGCGTCTGCTGTCGCTTTTTTCCATCGCTGACGTTGGAACTCCGTAGATTCGTCCATGGCACGTTTTAACCAACTTCGCTCCTCATCGTTTAGCTCATTCCAAACGTGAGTACTGATAACGACAATATCTGGAATAGAGGTGTGTTCGTCGAGGGTATAGAATCGACTGACCTCATAGTGTCTGGACAAGTGAAAGCTGGGCAGGTTGTTCTCAGCGCCATCTACAACGCCTTGCTGCAGTGCTGTATATAACTCTCCCCATGATACGGGTGTCGCGCCGCCGCCCATGGCGTTGACCATGTTGACTGCGGATTGACTATTCATGACACGTATTTTCATGCCACGCAGATCCTCGGGGGTTCGTATCTGCTTCTTGGTCGAGTAAAAGCTGCGGCTACCGGCGTCATAATAACCTAGACCTTGGATTCGAAAGGGGACACCTTCGTCAAGTAAGTTCTTCCCGATATCCCCATTCAGAATTCTCCACAGGTGTTCTTGTGAAGTGAATAAGTAGGGTACGCTGAATATTTTCATCTTCGGCACAAAGGCTTCAATTGAGCTGGCGGACACTTTGGTCATGCCTACGCTGCCGATTTGCAGAAGTTCCAACACCTCTCGCTCGGAACCCAATTGCCCGGATGCGAAGATCTGCAGTCGCATCTTATCGTTGGAATATTGTTTGAGACGGTCATTCATATATAACATCGCTTCGTGCACTGGATGCTGGATGTCAAGGCCATGCGCCAGGGTTATCGTTTTCTGCTCAGTTTGTTCGTCGCATGCGGTAATGAATAGAAGTAATGCCAGTATGATTTTCCGCTTGAAACCTCTCAAAATGATAGTTGACATGTATTAGCCTCCGGTCGATTCAGAGGACGCGTGGGGCAATGGCGCCTGCATGTTGGATAACATGCGCCGCACAGTTCTGCCCTTCGGTTACGGCGGCCGTAGGCGCCTTCCCCATTAATCGAGAAGCCAGGTAGGCCCCATTAAAGGAGTCCCCAGCCGCAGTAGTGTCAACCGGCACTACAGTTTTTGATGTTGCAATTTTGTGGGTCTGCTTCTCTGAGTGCAGGATGACACCATTTGCGCCGTCTTTGATCACAATCTCTCTAGCACCGGCCTCTATATACCGCAGCAGGCATTGCTCTCGGGAATGATCACCATGAAGTGCCACCTCGTCATCGAAGCTGGGAAGTGCAATATCAATTTTTGTCATCATTGCGCTAAGTGTGTCTAGGGCGCTCGCGCGGCTCCCCCAGTTTTGCTTGCGGTAATTTAGATCGAAGGCAACCTTGCCCCCGTTACTACGATAACGATCGAGGAATGACCATAGTCGTTTGAGCGTTGCTTCGCAGTAGAGTGAGAGCGTGATACCGCTCAGATAGAGATAGTCATACTCAAAGAGTTTTTCCATTAGGTCTGAGTCGTCACTGAATACAGTTTTCGCTGGAGCCTTCTCGCGCCAGTAATAAAATGTGCGTTCGCCGTGGCAATCATTTTGGATGAGATAAAGCCCTGGCACAGAGCCTATCTTTCGTCGCACATGGTCTGTCCCGACTCCCTCGCGCTGCCATGCTGTTATCATATTGTCACTCAGGGGATCATCACCAAGAGCGGAAAAATAATCGACGCTTGCTCCATAACGCGCTAGATAAATTGCCGTATTCAGGGTGTCGCCGCCAAAGCCTAAGCAGTAGGTGCCCGCAGGCGTTGGCGATAACTCCAACATGCATTCACCAATAGCTGCGATTCTCAAGATTTATCCACCGTGTTAAGAAAGTTTGTCAATGCTGTGTCTAGACCCTCTTGGTGCATCTGCGTTAGCCAAAAAATAATGTCTTTAATAAATACTGAGCTACCGCAGAGTGTAGGCGAGAAGATTCCAGTTGCTTCCACGAGGGCGGTAACTTGCCGCTCCTCTTCATGAGACAGTTGCTGCGCTATTCTGGTTAGAGCTTGCGCCATTGGGTCTATCACTTTATACGTACGGTTAAGTTCGTCACTCGCTTCTAGATATCTGAACCAACCAGCAATACTGAAGGCGATCACCGCGGGACGCCCACCCATGTCAATTAGATCTTCTGCTGTTGATAACCAGCGTTGTAGAATTTTTTTTGAACCATCGCTCGCCACCTGTTGTGTACCGTAGTGAATTTGGGCATTGGCAAAGCGAACTTTAATCGCCTCTTTGTAGGCTTCTAAGTCATAACCAGCTGGCAAGCCGAGAGTTGGGCTCACTTCCTTATCCATAAATCGGGTTATGAGATGTTCAAGTGCTGGCGTTTGAATTGCTTGGTGAATATATTGGTGGCCGGTTAAATGCCCTAGATACGCCAGTATAGAGTGGCTACCGTTTAGCAGCCGTAGTTTCATAGCTTCGAATGGCGCCACGTCTTTAACAAAAGTAGCGCCTACATCTTCCCACCTTGGTCGCTCAGTGCAGAAATTGTCTTCAATGATCCACTGGCGGTAGGGTTCACATAAGACAGCCCCTTTGTCGCATAATCCGAGTTTCTGAGACACATCGCTAATGTCTTGGTCAGTAGTGGCGGGTACGATGCGATCGACTACGGTGTTGCAAAAGGTCACATGTTCCTTAATCCAACTCACTACCTCGGGACGGCTACGGCTTGTGAATTCAAGCACAACAGAGCCTAAAATACGCCCGTTATTTGGCAGATTATCGCAGCTGAGGATGGTAAGCCCGCCGAGACCCCTTGCCATTCGCCTTGCAAAGGCAGCGCTTAGGAAGCCTGGCATGCTCTTTGGCTTCTCAGGTGATTTTAAATCCGCTGCGATGTCAGTATTTTCAAAGTCGAGCAGGTCACTTTTTTGCGCGTGGCAGTATCCCTTTTCTGTCACGGTCAGCGTCACAATCTTTGTCAACGGGTCGGCTAACACTTCAATCACTTTTTCTGGATCGTCTGGTGCTACTAATATTCTCTCTATTGCTCCAATAACGCGGATATGGTGCCTCACATTGGATTTCTCAGACAAGGTATATAGATAGTTTTGTGAGGCTAGTTTGTCTCGTACTGAGGGGCTTCGTAGGCTGACAGCGGTAATACGCCAGTCTCCCCCGTGCATAGCTAATAGATCGTCGGTATATGCGGCTTGATGCGCTCGATGAAAAGCCCCAGCGCCTAGGTGCACGATCCCAGACCGGTGTTCTGTTGGTCGATAGTTGGGTAGCAGAGTCTCGGGGGACACTTGCGCCATGGTTTTTAATGTTAATTGGGATGTCATGTGGCTAGCTTGTAGGCTGACTTAACTAGGTTATAACTAAGATCCAGCACGAGCTCGTGAGCTTCATCTTCAGTCAGCCTATGGTCGGCAACAAGCTCTGCTAGGAATCCACAATCCATACGCCTAGCGACATCGTGGCGGGCGGGAATTGACATGAAAGCACGGGTGTCGTCATTGAATCCGACCGTATTGTAGAATCCCGCCGTTTCGGTAATCTGTTGACGATACCGTCGCATGCCCTCAGGGCTGTCGTGGAACCACCACGCTGGCCCCAGCTTCAGGCAAGGGTAGTGGCCCGCGAGGGGGGCAAGTTCGCGGCTGTACGTGCTTTCGTCGAGCGTGAAAAGAATGAGCTGTAATCGGGGATTGTTGCCGTACTTATTTAACAAGGGGCGCAAGTTGTTAACATACTCAGTCGCAACTGGAACATCGGCGCCTTTATCGCGGCCAAATTTTTGATGCAAGGCTTGATTGTGATTGCGATAAGCGCCCGGGTGAATCTGCATGACAAGTCCGTCGTCGATGCTCATTGCCGCCATCTCGGTTAACATTTGGCCGCGGAAAAGCTCAGAGTCAACAGCACTGATAGTGCCTGCTCGCGCTTCTTGATAAAGCCTCTCTTTCTGCGAGTCAGGTAGGTCTGCAGTAAACGCTGATGGATGTCCGTGGTCCGTTGAGGTCGCCCCGTGGGCTTTGAAAAACTCACGCCGTTTTCGGAGCGCCCTGATGTATCCTGAAAAATTACTGACATCTTCCCCTGTCAGCTCGCCTAGTAAAGTGATGTTGGATGAGAATCCATCAAACTCAGGGTCCACTGTGGAGTCAGGACGAAAAGTTGTTATGACATTGCCCGCCCATCCCGAATTTGCTATCGCACGATGGTGTGACAGTGTATCCACTGGGGATTCAGTTGTTGCAAGGAGTTCGATATTAAACTTTTCGAATAATGCCCTCGGGCGAAAGCTATCTAAGGCTAATTTGTTGCTAATCGTCTCATAATAGTGTGCCGCGGTATCTTTGCTGAGTTGAACCTCGATGTCAAAAAGCGTACTAAAAACGTAGTCAAGCCATATTCGAGACGGCGTACCTCTGAATAGGTGATAATTCTCAGCGAATAGTGACCATATTTCTTCGGCACTGGTTGCTATCGCGTCACCATCTTGTGGGACGATTCCGAGCCGCTCCAAACCTATCCCCTGACTGTAGAGCATCCGAAAGATATAATGATCTGGCTTGATGAGTAATTCGGTAGGATTCGAAAAGTTATGGTTATATGCGAACCACCTAGGGTCAGTATGCCCGTGAGGACTTATAATCGGCAATGTTAACGTTTCTTTATAAAGCCGCCTTGCGATATCCCGAGTGGTGCTATTGATCGGGAGAAGCCTATCTGGATGTAGGCTAAGTGTTGCACTCATTGTATTTCCTCCGTGAGGGAGTCTGCAGCGAAACTAATCGAGCTCACTGTCGGCTTTTGGGGTTTTGTTTAACGTAACGCATTGAGGGTGTGTATCACGCCTCTCAGCTCCGATAATCCCTTTAGCCTACCTGCGTATGAATACCCAGGCTTCACATCAGGCTGATTCACTTCATCTCCCATGAGATGTCCGTGGTCGGGCCTCATTGGTATATGTGGAAACGGGTCACCAGAACACAGTCGCCGGTCTTCCTCATCCAGCAGTGCTTGCACTAGGCTGACCATATCGTTATCGCCGTCGAGATGTTCCGCTTCATAGAAAGAGCCGTCCGCTTCGCGGGTGATATTGCGAAGGTGAACAAAATAGATACGCGGTCCAAATTCTTTTGCCATAGCGGTAAGATCGTTATCTCCTCGGGCTCCATATGAGCCAGCGCAAAGTGTAAGCCCATTGGCTGGTGTGTCTACGGCACTGAGAAGTGCTCTTGCATCACTAGCCGTTGAAACGACTCTAGGTAGGCCGAAGAGTGAGAAGGGTGGGTCATCAGGGTGAATACACATTTTCACACCGGCATCTTCAGCGACAGGAATCACGTCCCGCAGAAACGCAAACAGGTTTTCTCGAAACCCTTCAGTGCCCAGCGAGGTGAATTGATGAATTGCAGTTAAGATACTTTCGCGGGTGTAGCTACCGTCTCCTCCCGGTAGTCCAGCGATAATGTTTCGCTCCAGCAGAATTTTTTCAGCCTCGCTCATTTGGGCAAAGCGAGTACTCGCTTTCTGTAATATGACTGGAGAATAGTCGGCCGACGCATTTTCACGTTGCAACAAAAATACATCGTAGGCGGCAAAATCAACCATTTCAAAGCGCAGCGCATGGCTTGCATTAGGTAATCTGTACATCAAGTTGGTTCTGGTCCAATCAACCACGGGCATAAAGTTGTAGCAGATCACTTTAACCCCAGCTTCGGCTGCATTGAGGATAGATTGCTGATAGTTCGCTATATATCGTTTGTAATTACCACTTCGAGTTTTAATGTCATTGTGAACTGGTATGCTCTCAATGACCGACCATTTGAGTCCTGCGGCTTCTATGATCTGCTGCCGATCTCTTATCGCAGCGAGTGGCCATACCTCTCCAGTATCGATTTCATGCAGAGAGCTTACGATCCCACTCGCCCCGGCTTGAACAATTTTTTCCAGAGAAATTGAATCATTTGGCCCAAACCACCGCCATGTTTCCAGCATATTCGTTGCCCTTTCACATTAACTGTTTATGCACCGATACCTCTTTAAACGAAGCGCCAATTATTTGGGAGTCGTCGAGGGAATATCGGTAGTTTGTCTTTGAATGAATATTGGCTTTACCTCACAAGGTACATCAGCCGCAGCAGAGTTATTCCCCTTGCACTGAGCGATCAGCTTCTGTGCTGCAAGTTGCGTCATCTCTTTAACTCTGAGATTTACCGTGGTCAGAGCAGGCCACATTCTTGAGGCGTGCGGGCTATCATCAAACCCGACCACGGCAAGACCAGTAGGGATCTTTATTCCCATCCTTTGTGCCGCCACAATTGCGCCAATAGCCATTTCATCGTTACTCGCGAATATGGCGCTTGGAGGGGAGTTAGACGCTAGAAGCGACTCGGCCGAATCAATCCCTGATCGAAATGTATAGTCGCCGAGCACGACATGATGCTCAGCGACAACCAAACTTTGCTTTTCCATCGCCAAGAGAAACTCTGCATGTCTTTGGTTAGCCGATTGCGAATTTAAGGGTCCGCGAATATGCGCTATTTGGCGATGTCCTCGCTCTGCAAGGTGCGCCACTATTTGATTCACTGCTATACCATCATTGTGGTAAATCATGTTTGCCTCGTCCTCGCATCTCGTCGATAGCAAACGGACAAAGTTGCAGCCGGCTTCTTTGAGCCTACTTGCAAGTTCGGCAGAATCAGAAATTGGTTGGAGAAGAATCACCCCATCAATTTTTGACTGTCCGATAAATGTCATCAAATCATCAATGGCAGTGGGTGAGGAAAAGTCGCAGGGGTGCATAATGAGTTCATAACCCTGTGATCTGCAGTAGTCCAAGGCGCCATACATTGCCTCCATAACATAAGACGCGTTAGGGTTGTCATAAACGATAGAGACTAAAAACGAGCGACTTAAGGAGAGCCCCCTTGCCTGGCTGTTTGGTGTATAGCTACATTCATCAATAGCACTCTGGACCTTGCGCCTCATTTTCTCACTGACGTTGGGTTCATTGTTTATGATGCGCGACACCGTCTTCTTGGAAACTCCCGCGAGTCGTGCTACATCATTAATACTTGGACGTTTTGTTCGGAGCATAGTGGAAACCTTTTGGTAACAACACGGTATCGCCATATGACACCGGTATCATTATACTTATTAATGCAACTGTCAACCATAACACCCTTCTAGTTGTGTTGTGTCAAGTGGCGATTAAATGATCGTCCCGATATCGTACATGTTGGAGAGACTGTAGTAAAAGTGCCAGCACGCAAAAATAGTCTTTACACAGCTTAAGTGTAAGCTTTTGATCATGTTATTAGGCCTTGGTTGGCAATCTTAAACAGCTGTTTAGTGCATTCTTGAGCCCATAACGACGCAAAAGGTGGCATGTGAAACTTCAAGTCATGTATCTAGCCAGGGATGCCTTCTGGTTTATTTGTGAGCGAAAATCATTGACGGCATGCTGCAATTGGTTTAGCTTCGTATGACACCGGTGTCTATTTGGAAAATTTTTAGGTGACTACGAGCCGGTCTGAATTTGAATCTAAGACTTCTGGGAGCACACGATAATGTATAAAAAGACTATGATTACAGCGGTCGTAAGCGCGGTATTTGCTAGTGCAGTGCACGGCCAAGAGGAGCCGAAATTAGAGGAGGTGGTTGTAACGGGTGTTCGTGCGGCCTTAGAAAATGCCCTCGAAAGTAAGCGTAACGCCGATTCGATTATGGACGGTATTTCAGCAGATGATATTGGTAGCTTTCCTGATCTTAATCTCGCGGAGTCGTTGCAGCGTGTCACGGGGGTCCAGATGGATTATGCGGGTGATGAGGGTGAGCGAAGGCAGGGTCGCGTTGCTATTCGAGGCTTGCCAGTAAATTTCTCACTCACTACATATAACGGACAGCTGCTCGCGGCACCGCGGCCGGATGTTGGATTCGGGTTCGGCAATGTTGAGTCCAGCGTGATTTCTGCGGTCAATGTGATCAAGACTCCGACAGCAAGAATGGATGAGGGGGGACTCGCTGGCACAATTGATATCCGTACTTTGCGGGCTTTGGATATTAAGGATGACTACGCGCGAGTGGGCGTGAAACAGACCTACGAAACATTAACTGATGAGTGGTCTCCGACCTACTCCTTAGCATTTGGGAAAACGTTTTCTGATGGTCGATGGGGGCTGGTGGGCTCATTATCAGCGGGCGAGCAGAGATTCCGCGGTGATGTAGTGCGCGTCAATAGCTATGCTTCCAGCGACACTAATGGTGATGGGCTAGCTGATCGCTACGTGCCCTCTGAGATTCGGGTACTGTCTCGCTACACAACAGGGGATCGTGTATCAGCAACCCTTGGCTTTGATTTTCAAGCGACCGACAACTTGAGATTTGGGCTCAATGGGATCTATATCGAAGACCCAATAAACCATGATTGGGCGCAGTTTAGAATGCGCCGTGCCAAAAGTCTTGAAATCCTCGAGTCTGTGACTAGTTCAACCTTCGGTGACACAGTCACGCGAGTGAACTTTGTAAATCCCGAGTTGCAACTAGAGCAGCGTTTGATTAACGAAGAAAATATTACGCAGGCAGTCACGGGTGATTTTGCTTGGGAGAACAGTGGTTGGTCGATTAAGGGTGTGATACATCACTCTGAGGCGAGTCAATTTGCATATGGCAAACAGGCAAGAAGAGTGCTCAAGAGCGCTAAAAATAATGGAGTGAGCGTACTCGTCGATACTGGCGGCGGCAATGTCGGTAATTTTGAACTCCTCGCGGCTAACAATGTTTTAGCGGATCCCAATGAGTTGAGTTATGGGAGTTGCACAGCGGCAGAGATAGCAGCTGGCAAATCTGAAAGTGCTTGTGCAAATAGCTCGAGTGGCGCTGGCGATTGGTATGCAACCTACACTTCGGGTCATGAATATGACGTAACGGATGAGGATCGAGCTATCCAGCTTGATATAGCCAGGCATTTCGAAGGTTCAGTTATATCGAGTGTGTCAGTCGGTTTGAAGCAGAGGCGGACCGATCAATCGTTTGTTCGACCTGAGTGGGCATTGCCAAATAGCTTGGTCGACTACAGTCAAATACCGGACTCGGGATCCTTAACCAGTTTTGGCCAGTTTACTTCCACCAACGGATTCTTTGATGGTCGTTTTGGGGGACAGATTGATAACTTCTATTTTCAAAATGTCAAAGCAACAGATGTTGCTTTGGTAAGCGGACAGACATTCCCTGCCCCAACTCTTGCTGGCTTACCGGAGCCCGCTGATGGCGGCGATATAGCCAGCACTTATAGCGATTCAGAGCGCGATGTCTTTTCGGCTTATGGCATGATTGAGTTCGATCTGTCTGAGATCTCAGCAGCAATTCCAGTTCGAGGTAATGTCGGTGTGCGCTACGTTGATACTGACAGAAAAGTAAAGGCATTCCGTGACACCAATGGTGATCTAGAGCTAATAACGGCCGCCACCAGTTTTTCAGATGTACTGCCATCAGTTAACTTGATTTGGGATATTCGAGATGACCTTATGTTGCGCGCATCATACTCGGAAACAATCGTTCGACCACACGCTTGGAACTTCAAGGTTGGACAGGCGATAGATGTTGTTGAATCGGCTCTCAATGTGGTGGATTCCATCGAGATATCTTTGGGCAACCCTGAGTTGTTGCCGTTTTCCGCGGACTCTGTCGATTTCTCACTTGAATGGTATGGCGACCAAGGTACGTCAATGTCTTTAGCATATTTCCAAAAAGAAATTGCCAATGGCTTTGATAGCAGGGTTCTATGTCCAGCTAATCTGAGTGATATTTCGTCTTTAAAGGGTGCGAGTGTAAACGATCTCGTTTCGGGGCCGCTTGCTGTCAACGACAGTGGCGTTTGTGTCGATAGTAAAGGCGTAGATGTGAAGATTTCGGATCAAGTGAACAACTCAGACACCTATGACATCTCTGGTTTTGAGCTAGGTGTTTTGCAGACCTTTGATTTTATTGGCATACCCTTCATAAGTGATATGGGAGTCCAAGCCAATTATACCTATGTAGATACGAGCGAGGGTCCAGATAAAGATGCATCGGGCAATAGCTTGCCGCTGGCAGGAGTGTCTGAGGATACGTATAACCTCATCGCTTTCTATGAGGGCGAACAGGTAGGCGTTCGCTTGGCGTATACCCGCAGAAGCGACTATTTTGATAAAACTGTATTCACAGTCTCCGGTAATAACAGGTTTATTGAAGCCCCGGATCGCTTGGATATGCAGATCTCTTACAATCCCAAACAGTTCGAAAACCTGTTTCTAACTCTGGAAGCTTTTAATTTAACAGATGAGCAGTTCACAGCCTACCAAGGCGTCAGCAGTCGGTTTAGAGAGGGGCGCGAAGTTGGGCGGACACTATCTCTGCAGGCCCAGTATAAATTCTAGCGAACCATGCGGGTATTAAGTGTTTCGTTGTGATGATCTCGCACGCTATTATGTGCGATGTATCGTCCAGCGAGACACCGTTTGTCTAGATATTTATCGTTTTAGTTTGCCTGTCTAAGCCTTAAGGGGCCGTGTTTGAGCTTTCAGTTCAGATGGCTATAAACAGCTTGCAGTAAAGAGGGCTATGATGAGTTCAGCAGCCACATTAGTAGCGGAATCAAAAGGTGTACTAGACGGATTACGCGTTCTTGAGATCGGACATTATGTGGCGGCACCTTTTTGTGCGAGGCTACTGGGTGATTTGGGTGCCGATGTGATAAAGGTAGAGCCACCAACCGGAGATCCCGTTCGTCACTGGGGTGCGCAGGTGGACGGCCAGTCAATCTGGTGGTCGATGCACGGTCGCAACAAACGTTGCATCACCATAAATTTAAAATCACCCGAAGGACGGGCTTTATTGCTTCGACTCGTCGCTAAGTGTGATGTCGTGATTGAGAACTTTCGACCAGGACAAATCGATAAATGGGGACTTGGCCCAGATGTTCTGCGCGCAGTGAAACCTGATTTAGTCATCGTTCATATCTCGGGATATGGCCAAAGCGGTCCCTATCGTGATCGGCCAGCTTTCGGTGTTATAGGTGAAGCGATGGGTGGATTACGTCATCTAACAGATCACCCTCCGGGCACGTCTCAACTGCCGCCAGTGAGGGTGGGGGTGAGCATTGGAGATTCGATAGCTGGTTTATATGCAGCCTTTGGGGCTATGGCCGTTCTCTGGAGTCGGGACAGAGTCGGTACTGATCGCGTCGGGCTAACTGTGGATGTGGCTTTGACTGAGAGTATTTTGAGTATGATGGAGGGTATGCTTCCAGAGTACGGCGCTTTGGGTAGGGTTAAACAACCTACGGGTGGGAGAATTGCAACCGCCGCTCCGTCTAACCTTTACCCCACCGCCGACGGACATTGGATCTTAATTGCTGCGAATTCTGACCCCTTGTTTGCAAAGCTCTCCAATCTCATTGGCCGGCCTGATCTTACGGGTCAAATGGACTTTATTGATAATCCGTCACGCGTTGCGAATGTCGATACGCTAGACCAAATAATTGGTGATTGGACAAGGCGTGCGTGCTTGGTTGATTTACTGGTCGCACTTAACAGTGCCAATATCCCGTGCAGTAAAGTATACACCGCCGCGGATTGCGCTGAGGATCCGCAATACAGACATCGTGGAATGGTCAGAGAGGTAGCAGACCCTAACCTTGGCGCCGTGCTCCAAGCAGGAATTGTGCCTCATATACCTGAGTTGCCGGGCCAGGTTCGGTGGAGCGGCCCCGTCATTGGTTATCACAACCAAGAGATACTTGTAGATTTACTGGAGCTTGATAACGCGCAAATTGAGAGTCTGCGCGAGCAGAGGGCGATTTAAATTGATAATGATGAAAAAAATCATTTCGGCGTTTCGAAATAAAGATGGGTAGCAATAAATTTTGGATGCTAGCGCCTGGCGCGAGCAAAAATAGAAATGAGTAGAACAGGTTTAAATTTTTGTTTGGTGTTTAAAACGGGGGTGAGATAAATGGGAAGGTCTATTCTATTTGTAGTCGCTTATGTGTTGTCAGCTCTTGTGACGCTCACATCTCATGCTGATCAGACCGAGCACAATAAGCTTACTGCCGAAGAGAAAGCCGCTGGGTGGGAGTTACTTTGGGATGGTGAAACTACTGATGGATGGCGAAGCGCTAGAGCAGAGGAGTTTCCGAAAAAAGGTTGGGAAATAAACAATGGCGTATTGAGTGTGCTGTCGTCAGGTGGCGCTGAATCGCGTAACGGCGGCGACATCATAACACTCAGGGAGTTTTCCAGCTTTGAACTTATGGTGGATTTTCGAATCACTCCCGGAGCGAACAGCGGTATCAAGTATTTTGTCGATCCCGATTTGCTCAAAGGTGAGGGTTCGGCGATTGGTCTGGAGTTCCAGATTCTTGATGACGACCTGCACCCAGATGCTAGGAAAGGTGCGGGAGGCAACCGAAAGGTCGGCTCGCTTTACGACCTAATTCCAGCTGTTAATTTATCTAACCCTGACAGTAGGCAAAAAGTTGTGTTCCCTCCAGCGTCTTGGAACAGAGCTCGAATAATTGTGCAAGGCAACCATGTGCAACACTGGCTGAACGGAGTCAAGGTCGTCGAATACAATCGCGGCACAGAAGTATTCTCTGCACTAGTAGCTCGGAGTAAGTACGCCAAATGGGATAACTTTGGGCGGTGGAAAAGTGGTCCAATTCTGCTCCAGGATCACGGTGATTTTGTCTCGTTCCGGAACATTAAAATAAGGCGCTTAAGCTCACAGGATGGGCAGTGATGGACAATCGTAGGGATTTTCTTAAAGGTGCTGTCGGTACGGCTGTCGTTGCGATGACCGCGAGGAGTTATGGGAACATTATCGGTGCCAATGATCGAGTGAACGTTGCCGTTATTGGTACTCGGAGTAGAGGCAAGAGTCTTCTTGGGGACTTGATAAAGTCCAAGTTTGCCAATGTGACGCACATCTGTGATGTGGATAGTCGAGTGCTCGATACTACGTTTGCCTATGTGTCATCATTGAATGCTCCTCTTCCGACAGGGCATTCGGATATGCGTCGTTTGTTGGATGCGAGTGATCTTGATGCAGTCGTCATTGCAACTCCTGATCACTGGCATGCGACAGCCAGTGTGATGAGTCTAAAAGCAGGTATGCACGTGTATGTTGAAAAGCCTTCTGGTCATAATCCTCAAGAAGGGCAGATCTTGGAGCAAGCACAACAAAAATACCAAAGGTTTGTCCAGATGGGTAATCAGCAGCGGTCTTCGCCCGAGACCATAGAGCTAATGGGGTTGATTGTTCGTGGTGAAATTGGCGAGCCTTATCACGCTGATTGCTGGTATGCGAATAATCGCCAAACTATTGGTAATGGGGTAAATCAAGTTGTGCCTGATTATTTGGACTGGGATTTATGGCAGGGTCCTGCTCCGCGACGCCAATATGCCGATAATATTGTGCCGTATAACTGGCATTGGTTCTGGCTTTGGGGTACGGGTGAATTATGCAATAACGCAGCGCATGAGCTCGATATCGCGAGGTGGGCACTTGGCGTCGATTTTGCAAAGCAAGTGACTGTGGATGGCAGTCGGCGTTTTTTCTCCGATGATGACTGGGAAATGTACGATACATTGTTTGCTCGATATGAGTTTGAGCACGGCAAATCGATCGCGTGGGAAGGGCACAGTTGCAATAAAGTCCTGAAGTGGAATCGAAGTCGCGGTGCAATGATTTATGGTACCCGAGGCTCGGTGCTCGTAGATCGATCGGGATACACCCTGTTCAATCTCGATGGCGATGTGGTGAGAGAGAACGTTAACTCAGCCGAAAGGGGTGACAGCAGTAATCTCGTTGGCGGAGGTTTGTTGACTTCCTTACATATCGATAACTTTCTTAAAACGATAAACGGTATGTCTTCGGAGCTCAATTCTCCCATTCAGGAAGGTCTCAAGAGTACATTGCTTTGTCACCTAGGCAACATCGCTTATCGCACCGACTCGGTACTGAATTGCGATCCTAACAACGGGCATATTCTTAAGAATGATCTGGCCCAAAACCTTTGGGGCAGAGAGTATGAGGCAGGTTGGAATCTTAAGATATAAGCTCGGCTAATTTCTGGTAAGCGACGTCTTAGATGACTTTTCTAGTTTCTGGCACTGGATTCCGGTATCACTCTGGAAAATGAGGTTTTTAAGTTGCCACTAAAGTTGTAGGGAGTAATCGTGCCACTCATTCGTAAGTTAGGCCTTATTGGAGGTCCACTACTCTTTCTTATAGCCTCGCAGTTCAGTGCTCCCGATGGTTTGAGTTGGGAAGGATGGCTAGTACTTATGATTGGGGTGTGGATGGCGATTTGGTGGGTGACCGAATCTGTGCCCATCGCAGTAACAGCACTTATTCCGCTGGTTTTATTGCCATTACTCGATTTGGAAGATCTGAACTCTGTGGCGAATAGTTATGCCAGTAGCGCCACTTTTTTGCCTCTCGGCGGATTCATAATCGGGGTCGCGATGCAACGCTGGAATTTACATACTCGGATCGCCTTGCATATTGTGCAAAAAGTAGGAACTGAACCTAGGAGAGTAATTGCAGGATTCATGGCAGCGAGTGCATTTTTATCGATGTGGATCACCAATACAGCAACAACTGTAATGATGCTTCCTATCGCGATTCCAGTTGCCATGCTCCTAATGGATGAAAGTAAGGGGGAGGTAGGCGCCGGCAAAGGGTTTGGTATCGCGCTAATGCTGGGTTTGGCATACAGCTCTACCATCGGTGGCATGATGACATTGGTAGGCACCTCAACTAATGTAATGTTTAAAGGCTACTTTGAGCAAAACTACAATCTAGAAATAGAGTTTCTTGATTGGATGATGATGGGCGTGCCAATCGGTCTTTGTTTGTTAGTGTCCACATGGTGGTTGCTCACGAGACTTATGTTGCAATCTGGAATAAAGAGTCATAGCGGCGTTAGGGCGATCATTGACTCAAATTTGAATGATCTCGGCATTATGTCAGTTGGTGAAAAACGAACCATTTACGTGTTTCTCCTGACCGTAGCATTGTGGATCGGGCATGGTGCAATCGAGCCTTTATTTCCCGGAATTAAATTTAACGATGCGTCGATAGCCATTTTGGGTGCGTTACTGTTATTTGTTATCCCTGCTGACTGGTCGCGTGGCGTCTTCCTTTTGAAGTGGAGCGATACTCGCGACGTTCCTTGGGGCATTCTAATCCTGCTTGGGGGTGGGTTGGCCTTAGCAGGAGCGCTGAACGATTTTGGCGTGGCAGATTGGCTGGGTGGCAAGATCGCAGCATTCGATAAACTGCCTGTGTGGCTAATATTCTTGATTACTGTGAGTATGATAGTCTTCTTGTCTGAGCTCATGAGTAATGTCGCAACACTCGCTGCATTCTTACCTGTCATTGTCGTCACCGCAATTGGTTTTGGTCAAGATCCATTGTTACTTGCAATCCCAGCAGCGTTTGCAGCGAGTTGTGCCTTCATGTTGCCAGTTGCGACACCTCCAAATGCCATCGTGTTTGGCAGTAATCTGCTAACTATTTCAGCGATGGTAAAAGTAGGGTTCTTCCTAAACCTAATAGCCATACTGTTGCTCTCTGGCGCCAGTTATTTTCTTGTGTCGTTTGTTTTTGGAGTTGAGTTAGGTGTCATTCCAGATTGGGCTACTACTGCCCCGTCTCTTCCGTACTGAGTGTGAAAGGCTAATTTCGTGACCATACACAGATGAGATAATTCTCTCCTGCATGTGGTAGAGCAGCTGCTGTTGTTCAGGATAAAAGGGAAAGTCGATGATGAGTAAAGTGCAAATCGTTGAGGTGGGTCCAAGAGATGGTTTCCAATCAGTTGGGCCGTTTATTCCTACCGAGACTAAAATCGATCTCTTACAGTCTATTTTTTCTGCTGGGATCCGACGCGTAGAGGCGACATCCTTTGTTAGCAAAAGCGCCGTTCCACAATTGGCGGATGCAGAGGCGATTTTATTGGCAGCAAATCAATTGCAAGGTCTTGATGCTCAGGTGTTGATACCGACTGAAAGGCAAGCAGTCCGCGCTATTGATGCCGGTGCCATGCATTTGTCTTTTGTGTTATCGGTTTCAGACAGTCATAACTACAGTAATGTAAGGCGCTCTACTTCGGAGTCTATTGAGGAATACGCAGCCATCATGCGTATGATGCCGGTGGGCGCTAGAATGCGATTGAACATCGCCACCGCTTTTGACTGCCCTTATGATGGTCGAGTAGATGAAGAAGTCACTACGTCTGTTTTGAAGCGTATACTCCTTGCGCCATTACCAAACGAAATCGCGTTGTGTGACACTACGGGTCGAGTCACGCCCGATCATGTGAGCACGCTTTTTGAGAAATGTCAGAGGCTATTCCCAGAGATTGACGATTGGGCCTTTCATGCACATGACACTTATGGTCTAGGTACAGCAAATACGCTCGCAGCATGGAATGCCGGAGTGAAAATTTTTGATGCATCTGTTGCGGGTCTAGGAGGCTGCCCATTCGCACCCGGCGCTACGGGGAATGTTGCTACCGAAGACTTAGTTTGGATGTTTGAAGGAATGGGTGTATCAACTGGAATAGATTTTCAATCATTGCTTACGGTTGCGCACCGTGTTGCTGCGCTCGATGGGGCACAAACAGGCGGCCGAGTGCGGGACGCAATGTCTGCAACGTGTCTGTTGTAGATTAGCCAGAACACCTTGGCACGGTGTCCTCGCGCCCGCCTATCTATTTTGAGGCTGATTGAATTGTGGCTACCAGAGTGTCTTCGTTGAGAATGTTACCATCGACCCCGTGATGGCGAAGAATCAGCCTTGGCGTCGCATCTACGCGCTCTGAGGTGACAGTCATAAATCCCCCGACGACATTAAGATATTGATGTTCGGGGCGAATATCGTCATTTCGCCACCCATCGGCATGTTCGTTGCTCGCGGGTCCGATAGAATACTCTCGCAGGCCTGTTTGACTATCGATGGACACATATTGCCAGTGACGATCCCCAGTAATCACGATCATGTTGTCTTGCTGCGCGATAAAATTACGGAGTAGCGACCCTTCGAACTGAAACCCAATATTTGCATGATTGTCGAATTTGTTATCTCGGTCTGGACCCACTATTGGTGTTGGGCTGACTAATATCTTAAATGTCGCGTCTGATTTCTCGACGGTGTCTTTGAACCATGCCATCTGCTCGGCGCCCCAAATTGTTTTTTCAGGTCCATCTGGGTCTGTATTTGGGCTGCGGTAGTCGCGTCCTTCGACCATCCAGATCTGCACATCTTTACCCCAGCGATAGGTGCGGTAAGTTCTTCCTCCCATTGGAACCTGTTCCAGAAACGTGCTCTGCCCCTCTGCGAATGTAAAGTCACCCATTAGCTTGACATCACGTCCTGGCCAAGCGTCGTTCATCCAGGTGTCATGATCATCCTTGATAAAATAACTACTGATCTGCCGATGAAAGTCAAAGTTGGTCGGCAAGCTGAACATCCGCGCCCAAACCCACCGAGCCAACTCCAAATTTTTCGCCCATCGATCGTAGTAGATAATATCGCCCGTATTGATATAGAAATCGGGATTGATCTCAAGAATGGATGGATAGATCTTGAAACCGCCGCTTGGTGCATCTTGGGTGATGTATTCTTGGCAACTCGACAACGCAAAAACAATGCGGGCCGGGTCATCTGCCCGAGGCGCAGTTTTGAAGCGGCCCTGAAGAGACGAGCTTACTGCGTCTACTCCGGGCGCACGCGCTTCAACTTCCAGCTCATAGTGCATACCCGGTTGAAGGTCTTGCAGTCTGATTTGCTTGGTAAAATCTCGCTCTGGGTCAACAGGCTCCCAATCAGTTGTCGCCCACCTCGATTGGTTAGTCGGTCGGTAGCGCACTCTAACTTGCCCCTTTGCACCCGGCGCTGCTCCTTCGATGGTCTCAACCGTGGCGCCTGGTGGATAGCTAAAAACGGGGTCCCATTGCCCGACGTTTGGCACCAATGAGTCAGGCCCTTCAATTAATTCACCATTCTCTGGGTTACGATACAAAAACTCTGGCATCGGCGATTCTGCGCTCACTCGGACTGCACCGCGGGTCGTTCGAGCCCATATGATTGCCTCTGTACTTGTTACCTCTCCTACTTTGAATCCTGTCGTCTGATATGGTCCCCCCGACAGCGATTCTTTACTCATTTCTGATAGATCAGTGTCCTGACTGCATCCTATAAATGTAACTGTTGCCAACAAAATAACGTACACATAACTTTGCATTTGAGTGCTCTCCGAAGTCTGGGCTGGCTAGCGTTACTAGTTGATTGATGTGGACTTGCATGGCAGTTGGTGAGAGCGTTGAGCTCGTCGTTCTACTCGGGAATATGGTTCCCTCTGGAGCTTGTAAAGTAACCATAAGTCGTAAATCACCTAAAATTGACACCGGTATCATATCTATTCGAATTAATATGTGTCAAGGAAGGCTACGACTGATTCTGCTCGTTAGGCTAACATATCTCAAGCGAGTGATTCAATGGATCAGCGAATACGAGAAGTACTTAACACTATTTCCTCTTCTGCACATCGAGGCCACTTGCATAGCACACACTGTCAAGCTGGAGTATCTTGTCTATCAAAGTGGCACTCGCTGCGGCACTGCATCAGAGGGCTAGTTCCACTTACGAAAATCCAATCTCGATTTTTATTCGCTTCAGGAACGTCGCGACGCATTTTATGTGTGGTTAGAGCGCAGGGCAAAGCGAGTCGCGCACCACAGCATGAAGGCTAATTCGCTTTTTACAGTTTGGCCTCACGCGCCGGGATTTGCGCGAGTAGATACTCTGGCCAGTTAGTCGCGGATGAGTTGCTGCTCAGGTTCGAGCTTTCGGCGACAACTCAGAGCCTTGGAGGGTTGCTCGAATCCAGCAGTTTCTCAACTTTCGGCGATAGGCCACCAAGCCATTCGGCCTGCACCATAAACGAAAAGGAGAGACAATGATGGGTTAGATTCCATTGCGCGTCCCGGTCTCACTATTAAACGTATCCTCGGCCGCTGGCCATCTTGTCAGAGGGTCACGCGCTGCAGTTGGATCTCGATCCAGGAAACACTGCGCAAACCACGTCGAGTAAAGGACCCCAGTGCTTTCCAAACACCTGGCGCCGCTACGTTTGTTATCCATCCAATCACGTCAACAATGCAGATTTCAAGCGAATTAAGAAGAGGCTTGGAATTCCCTCAAAAAGGGAAATTCAAGAAAATTTGACACCGGTATCAATTTTCTCTTATGCTCAATGAAGTACTAGCAACCGCAGGCAGAGTCGCTATATGACTTGAGTCTTACAGTAAACCCTTGCGATAGAAATGTGAGACAGAAAATTGTCTTACCGCCAGACTGCTAGAATATGGCCATGAGGCTGAACACTGGCTAGATGACGTGAAAGTTGTGTAATGAAATCGTGGCGCTGACGTATTTGCGGCGGCGGTGGCGAGGAGCTTGTGAGGTCTTGAGGATGAGCTGGATTGGAAACTTGAAGTCTGATGTAAACCTGACGTGTTTAAAAGGAGATCATTTGAAACACACCATAGCACTTTTGGTAATGGCGCTTAACCTGGCTTGGGGGAGCGCACAAAGCGAGATCATCGAATCTGGAGTATACGACAGCGAAAGCTGCGAGCCAGAAATGAGATCTTCGCGAAAGACATGTCGGTTAATTGAAGGCACCAGTGACGCATTCGAGTATTTATACGTTGCATATACTAATGTGGGGGCGGGAGAGTCGTTTGTTCTTCCTCAGAGCAATGAGGATTTGGAAGTTCTCCTGATTATGGAATCGGGGACTGTCGATCAATCAATAGCTGATAGTAAGAAACATATGGGTTCAGGTAGCGTGTCATTGCTCATGCCTGGTGACAAAATAGAGGTCGACAACAATAGTCCGGAACCGGCTGCGTTATACGTCATCATGTGGCGAGTCAACATGGGCGATGCTCGAAAATCAATAAGCTCACCCGAAAGTTCTCGCTCCCTGTTAATTGCATGGAATGAGGCGTCTGTCGTCCAGATTGACAAGGGTGAAAGACGATACCTGATTGATACGCCTACGACGATGATGAGCCGGTTCAGAATGCACGTAACGACTCTTAATGAGGGGATGATAAGTCATGCTCCGCATACACACGGTGAGGAGGAGATCCTTCTCACCCGACGAGGCGAAGTCGAAGAGAGCATTGCTGGCGAACTGTATCACGTAGGTGCTGGATCACTGATTTTTCTCCGGTCGAAGATACCGCACGGTATTCGGAACATAGGCCAGGGACAGGCTGAGTACTTCGCTTTGAAATGGGTGCCAAGGAATTAAATGGTCCGCGGGGTTGTTGACTTAGAGTTAGGTAATGCACTCCAGGGATGCATTGTGCCGCATATCCTCGAATCTGTCGGCGAAGCGCAATGGGCGGGTTCGGACATTGACCAACAGACAGCAGAAGTGCTTGAGAAACTCTTGAATCTTGATACTGAGGCTGACAATTTGCTGCGTGAATAGGTGGTACTGTAAATGAGCCAGAGTGAAAGCGTGAGACTTGGCGTAATTGGTATTGGCAATATTGCCAAGCAGCATATTACTAATGTGCGCTCGGGACAGGTGCATGGTTGTGAGATTTCCGCATTATGCTCCCGCAGTTCATCGACACTCGTAACAGAATTAGCGTTACCCTATTTCCACGACTATCGCGAACTGATTGCCAGCGGTCTCTGCGAAGCGATTTTGATAGCTACTCCGACATATAGTCACTTTGAAATTGCTAGCGCGGCGCTGCAGGCGGGTCTGCACGTCATGATAGAAAAGCCCATCGGGTTGTCAGTAAAAGAAGGGGAGGATCTGCTTGCACTGCAACAGGACGATCAAATTCTTGCCGTGATGCTTAACCAAAGAGCTGATCCCCTGTTTACAATTATGCACGACTTGATAGAGCAGGGTGTGCTGGGAGAAATATGCCGTACTCACTGGACGATGACCAATTGGTTCCGTCCGGAGATCTATTTCCAGGTGAGTGACTGGCGGGGTACATGGAGGGGCGAAGGCGGCGGTCTCTTACTGAATCAATGCATCCATAACCTAGATATTTTTCACTGGTTGTGTGGTATGCCCCGTTCTGTCAGGGCTTTTTGCCGCTTTGGACGCTTTCACGAGATTGAGGTGGAAGATGAAGTCACCGCTTACCTAGAGTATGACAATGGAGCCAGTGGTTTATTTGTGGGTTCGACAGGGGAAGCGCCCGGAATTAATCGATTAGACGTAATTGGTGATAAAGGATCTTTGATTTTTGACGGCGAGCGGCTGTTGCTGTCCGAAAATGAACCCGAGACTAGTCGTTTTAACAAAGAAACTCGCGATATGTTCGGGCAGCCTCGTTCGTCTTTCAGGGATATCACCCCGGATCGCAGCTGTAACCAGCACGCGGTGGTCCTGGGTAATTTCGTTAGAGCCATCCTTGAAGATGAATTACTTATTGGCCCTGCTCACGTAGCTATTTCGTCCCTGACTTTGGCAAACAGCATGTTGCTATCGACTTGGGAACAAAAAACGATAACGCTGCCAATGGATAAAGATCGTTATCAGCGGGCGCTGGAACAGCGAATCGCCAGATCTAGCTTCCGCAAAAAGTCGGATGTAAAAGCCCACATTGATATGGAGGCCTCCTACCGATGAATCGAGAATCGGAGCTGCTTCAGACTATTGCCCAACGGCCCTTGCTAAGACGCGTCCCATACTATTTGCGAATGAGCGGACCGGGGTGGTTGCAGGGCGCAATGACACTTGGCGGCGGCAGCGCTATTACTTCGCTTACTATAGGTGGAGTTTACGGATATGAGTTGTTGTGGGTACAGCCACTCGCGATGTTGATTGGTTGCGTCATGCTCTTTGCGCTCTCGCACCAGACTCTCAGTACTGGTGTAAAACCCTTTTCAGCCATGCGTGATCACCTACACCCATCGTTGGCCTGGATTTGGGCGGTTGCAGCTCTGGTTTCCAGTGTTACTTGGGGGTTCTCCCATTACTCACTGAGCGCGGGCATGCTCGAGGAAATCATTGAGGTTGGAAGCGGCTTTTCCCTGAAGGGCAGCCCCGGTTTTGAGAGAGAAAGCTATCTATTTTTGTTAGCCATTTTCGTATGGATGCTCTGTGCCTACACCGCCTGGAATTACGGTGCCGGAGGGAGAGCGGTGAGATTGTTTTCGACTACGATTAAAATTCTTAGTTGCACCATCATTCTGGCTTTTTTATGGTTGGTGATTAAAGCCAGTGTAGCTGGACAAATCGACTGGGGCGCCGTTATGGCAGGGTACATACCTCGAAGTCTACCCAGCGACAGTCAGGCTGTTACCACGATAATGGCGGCTCTTGGGTCAGCGGTCGGTATTAATATGACGTTTATTTATGGGTACACGCTTCTTGACCGTGAATGGGGCCCGGAACACCGGGAACTGGCGCGATATGATATCGTCATCGGACTAGTGATTCCGTATTTGATTGTTACCGCTTTGATTTCCATTGCTGCTGCTGGGGCTTTTTATGGCAACGACATGAGTATTCAGGGAAAGCTCAGTCCTGATCAGGCCGGCGCCATGTTCAGCGATGCGGGCTTAGGTCCGGTCACGGGCCGTCTTATTTTCAGCTTTGGCATATTGGGTATGGCGGTGGGGTCATTGGTGATGCATATGCTGTGCTGCGGTGCTGTAGCGGGTGCGATGTTCGATTTAAGGCCACATTCCCATAAATATCGTCTGGCACTGTTGTTGCCGACACCTGCGGTATCGGGTGTCTTCCTCTGGTCGACAATGGGTGCCTATGTAATATTGCCGATTTCGGCGATAACTGGTGTCCTTCTCCCGATAGCATACATTGGTTGGTATTTGCTGAATAACAGTCGACACTATCTTGGAAACGATCGTCCAAAAGGCCGTAAGCGGGTGATTTATAACGCGGCGATGTTACTGTGTATTCTAACGGTGCTTGCAAGCCTCGTTTTCAGCGTTGGCGTCAAGCTTGACTGGTTTTGAGGACTAGCTCATGGTCGATATCCGGGATGGGGCTAACTATGCGCCACATTGCAGTGAGCGGCCTGTAGTAGAGCCTGGTGCATTTTGTTTCGCTGTCGCTCACCTGGATCATGGGCATATTTACGGCCAGACCAATGGCTTGAGAGATGCAGGCGCTATGCTCAAGGCGGTCTATGATCCCGATCCGGCAAAAGTTGAGCGATTCACGGCGATTTATCCGGAAGCTGAGGTTGTAGGCAGTGTTGAGCAGATTCTGGCTGATCCACAAATAGAATTGGTATGTGCCGCGGCTATACCGAGCGAGCGCGCAGCCTTTGGTATTCGTGTGCTGGAGGCAGGCAAGGACTACTTCACGGATAAGTCTCCTTGTACCACCCTCAAACAACTTGATCTAGTAAAGGCAGCCGTTGAACGCACAGGACGAAAGTATGCTGTCTACTACGCTGAACGTCTGCACAACGATGCGGCTTGGCGCGCTGGTGAGCTCATTGCAGAGGGGGCTGTTGGCCGCGTCCTTCAGGTACTGAACATTGCCCCACACAGGCTATCGGTAGCCGCCCGTCCCGAATGGTTTTTCGATAAATCCAGGTACGGCGGCATTTTAACAGATATTGGTTCACACCAGGTGGAGCAGTTCCTCACTTACGCCGGCTGCCAGGATGCGAGTATTAATTTTGCTCGCGTTGCAAATTTCAGCCACCCGCAAAGTCCGGGTTTGGAGGACTTTGGCGAGATTTCGCTTACCGGGGATAACGGTGCATCCTTTTACAGTCGAGTCGACTGGTACACACCTGACGGACTGCGCGCCTGGGGTGACGGACGAACGTTTATTTTAGGAACAGAAGGAAGTATCGAGCTGAGAAAATACCTGGATGTGGCAAGAGAAGCGCCGGCCTCAAAACTGTTTCTGGTCAACGCTCAAGGAGAACAGGAAATCGATTGTCTAGGGCAGACAGGGTTTCCGTTCTTCGGGCGATTTATTCTCGATTGTATGCACAGAACTGAGGAGGCGATGACGCAAGCCCATGCTTTCAAGGCTGCGGAACTGAGTATGGCTGCGCAGGCGATGGCGGAATACGGTGAAGAAATTGAATGAGTTAGATCCAGATTGTTGCAGATGGGCTCAGAGTTGGAGTTCAGTCGGTGGGTCGGCCAATCAGGGTTTCTATTAACGACTTATCGATGGGTAATTTTCGCCCGCAATTAGTGCAGTTTACATTCAAAATGTGTTCGCCTGTTTATCTATAGCTCGTGTCATCTTGCCTTATGTTATGCGTTTCCGGAAGGGTATGTTTCATGTTGTAATAATATGCCTCAAATGCTTTTTTGGAGGCAAGCGGGTTGTTAGTAGCCCAAATCAATGGCTGGTAGCTTCCTTGCAATTACTTACAGTGAGGACAAAAAAATGAGTCATCAAGAAAGCAAAATTTTTGAAGGAGTGATGACGAGGTTTTGGGACGATTATGGGACAGCACTTAGCAGTAAAGACCAAGCTGGCACAATATATTTCAATCAACTATATTTCAATAAATCATTGTTTATTCAACGTTTAAGTGAATATTTTGTTTTTAAGATGTGTTATTTCTGGTTAGTTAGAAGAATTGTATGCAGATTGCAAATCCGTCAACGCCGGTTCGATTCCGACCCGAGCCTCCATTTTTCTCTTCACCGGTCGAAGATCTGCTGAATGACTCCCTTCGGTGTTTGACATGTCACCATGTGATCATCAGAGTAGGTTATAGTTGCATTCAGGTTCAGCGAGTCGCTTGCACTTAGGTAATCCCCACCCGGGGGTCAGGCCCGCCGAGAGCATTAATTGAAAGCTTTTAGGATCCACTCATGACACACAGCTTTACTTTAACCGCGACTTGTCCAGCAGCGAGCGGGATCATCGCCGCCGTGACCTCGTACTTGTCTGAACAGGGTTGTTATCTCTCGGAACTCCATCAATTTGATGATGAGGACACCAAGCGTTTCTTTTTGCGAACAGTAGGCCGAATCACCCGTGATGAAGTCTCGTTAGATACGCTAAAGGCCGGTTTTCAGGCAGTGGCGGATCGGATGGATATGGATTGGGCTTTCCATCCACTCGATGCGCCGATGAAGACCCTGATCATGGTGAGTCAGTTTGATCACTGTCTTGAGGATTTGCTGTATCGCGTGCGCAAAGGCGAACTGCACATAGAAATGACAGCAGTAGTCTCGAATCATCTAGATTGTCGCAGTCTGGCCGAGCGCGAGGGCATACGATTTGTTCATTTACCCATCACTTCTCAGACCAAACAGCGCCAAGAAGACGCTCTGTTAGAGATCATCGAAGAGACACAAACGGAGCTGGTAGTGCTTGCACGCTACATGCAGATTTTGTCGAATCGGGTTTGCGAAGTTCTGCGGGGCAGAGCGATTAACATTCATCACAGTTTCTTACCCGGATTCAAGGGAGCGAAACCCTATCACCAGGCTTACGAGCGTGGGGTAAAGTTGATTGGCGCGACAGCGCATTATGTGACCGCCGATTTGGATGAAGGTCCGATTATTGAGCAGTCGGTGCAGCCCGTCGATCACACGTTTACGCCAGACGATTTAGTTGCCGCGGGTCGTGATACCGAGACGGTTGCTCTGGCCCGCGCAGTAAAACTGCACTCGGAGCATCGAGTATTCCTTGATGGGAATAAAACCGTGATTTTTAAATAGCGGTCGCTTAGGTCGCTTAGGTCGCTTCGCCAATACCGTGCGGCAAGATCTATTTGTCGATCAGGCTCTCGGCGCGCCAATGTAATTTTCCGTCCAGCGAATGAAGCGATGCGAGTGCCTGCAGTGTTGGCGTCAGTTGCTCTAGTAAGTTCCAAGGGCTGTTGATAATCAGCATGCCCGAGGCGGTCATGCCGAAGCCCTCGGTATCGGCTTTCTCTCCCAGCTCGATCACATGTGTTCTCCGGCTTAAGTGCTTGACGCACTGCTTGATTAACTGAGTGCTTTGGTCCCGCGAGACTATGGGATACCACAATGCGATGACACAGTTGCTCATCCGCGCTAGTGCCTGATGGATCACCGTTGGGATCCGCTCATAGTCCGATTTGATTTCATATGAGGGATCTATGAGCACGAGTGCGCGTCTGCTCGGAGTCGGGAGTTTAGAGAGTAGTCCCGATAAGCCATCTTCTTGATAAGCGCGCGTTGATCGATAGTGTTTTAAGTGGCCTTGCAGCAGAGCAAAGTCGGTACTGTGCAGTTCGAAGCTGATTGCTTGGTCTTGTGGTCGCAAGCGCGATGCGGCTAATAGGGCTGACCCAGGGTAGCGCAATCCCTCTTCATGGACCTCGACTGACTTTGTGAGCGCCTCGAGGAGCGGATGGGCGAGCGTTGTGCTCGGGTAATGTCGACCTATACCATGCTGCCACTCATTGGTTTTTTCAGCCATAGGACTGCGCAACTCATACGCACCTGCACCTGCATGGGTATCGATATAGGTAAACCCAGCCGGTTTCGATTGCAGGGCATCAAGAAGAGAGAGCAAAACCCAATGTTTCAAAACATCGGCGGTATTTCCTGCATGAAAAGCGTGGCGATAACTCAGCACTGTGATTACTCAATAGGTCAGCGGCTAGTATAAATACTTTGACGTGTCTTACCACTGGTGTGTTACTGCTCGGGCTGGTTTTGAGGCTGCGATAGCCAGTGGATCACTTGTGCCCAATAGGCATCTACTGGTGCCTCTATGCAGATTCTCTGATCTTCTCGGTCCAGAACGATCTGCTGAGCGTGCAGCATCAGGCGAGATTCGCCAAACTGGGCTTTTAACCACCGATTATACGTACCCTTACCATAATTGACGTCGCCTAAGATGGGGTGTGATATGTGCTTCATGTGCTGCCGCAGCTGGTGTCGTCTGCCACTCAAAGGCTGCAGCTGCACCAATGCGATCCGCGATGAATCGTATCTGTCAATTTTTATATTTATTAGGTATTTATGGATCATTTTGAAGGTGGTTTGTGATTCTTTTCTGGGGCTGTTCGAGGGGCTATCGGGATCTCTCAGCGGATAATCAATGAATCCCTTCGCATCAATCCAGCCCCGCACCAAAGCTTGGTACGTCTTCGACACTCTAGGGCCTGACCACAGTGATGACCAGTAGCTTGCCTCCGCTGCAGTCTTAGCGAATACGAGTACACCGGATGTGGCTTTGTCGAGTCGGTGCAGAGGATACACCCGATATCCCACAGTATCGCGAAGCCATTGAAGCGCAAATCTTGTCTCGTGCGCATCGAGCGCACTTCTGTGCACCAGCATTCCCGCTGGCTTGTTGATTGCTATGAGTCTCTCGTCTTCAAAACAGATGGTAGGCGAGGGTGGTGGTGACAACATGGTCTGACCGTTGCGCTGAGTTATGAGAGGCTCAAGTTTACTACAGACGGTCTATATACGTTTGTCTCAATGTGACATAGCCTTAGGATCGACTTTGGGTAATGTTTTCGGGTGGTATCTATGTTCTATGGCTGGTATTTGGCAATTGTTGCGTTTTTACTCCTGATGGTGAGTAACGGTGCAATTATGTACAGCTATAGTGTCGTAGCCGTACCCTTGGGTCTTGAATTCGAGGCCAGTCGGGTCACGATGATGCTCGGAGTTACGGTGATGACCCTCGCTGGCGGTATCATGTCTCCGCTGTTCGGCAGTTTGATCGATCGCTGGAGCCTGCGTTCGATGATGCTGATCGGTGTGTTCGGTATGAGCTGTGGCTACTTTCTGTTGTCGTTCACCACCGCGAGCTGGCAAGTGCCGCTGATATACGGTGCTCTCATGATGCTTGGCCTTAATCTGCTGGGCCCATTAACAACATCTACTTTACTCGCTCGATGGTTTAGTCGTAAGCGAGGTATGGTGTTGGGGCTCGCCGCCATTGGCACTTCTGTTGGCGGTTTCGTCTTCCCTCCAGTGATTCAGTGGTTAATAGACGCTTATGAGTGGCGGGATGCGCTCAGGATACTGGCGCTTGGATGCCTAATCCTAACGATCCCTGCAGTGATGTTAGTCGTGAATAGTCCGAAGGATAGGGGCCTGGGCGCCGATGGTGTCGCATTGGACGCAGACGCTCCACTTGTTTTACCCGAAGCGATTACATTCAAGAGCTTGCTGGCAGACCGAAACTTTTGGCTTATTGCTTTGGTGATGAGCCTGCTCTTTTCTGCTTACACCGGCGTTCTGAGTAATTTAGTGCCGCTGGCGCTGAATAAAGGACTGAGCGCCGAGCAGGGTGCATTTTTGATTTCTATTCTTGCGGTGGCCGGTATCGCCGGCAAGATTGGCTTTGGTACGATAGCAGATCGCGTTGATTTGCGGCTTGGTTACGCAGCCTCAATTGTGTGCGTAATCATAGCTTTACTGTTGTTTGCGACGACCTCCAGCTTTTCGACCTTCATGCTGGCCAGCGGTTTTATGGGATTCGCCACTGGTGGCATGCTGCCAGTCTGGGGTGCGATTCTGGCTATTCTATTTGGCGCCGCTAACTACGGCCGGGTCATGGGTATGATGAGCCCTGTCATCATGCCACTTACGCTGGTTGGCGCGCCGTTGGCAGGGTATATTTTTGATGTCACCGGTGGTTACGCCCCTGCTTTTGTGCTCTTTGCCGGCGGGCTGGTGCTTGCTTTGATTGCTTTGCCCTTCATTCGAATGAAAAGCGATGTCTGACCTCGGGGATGACTCTGTCCACTATTAAGATGTTATTTTTACCCTAGTTACCGCGTCTTGGAGCGTTCTCTCACTGTTGGATTTGAAAGTGGTGCCGGGGTTTAGGGATTTAGGGGCTTACCGTGTGCAAAGGTGAAGTCTTTTTTTTTGGGAGTTACTATGGCTGTTGCATACCCTCATCTACTAGCAACCGGACAGATCGGATCATTGCGATTAAAAAATCGTATGATCGTAGCGGCGATGGGTGCCAACTTTGGCGAGCTTGATGGTCGCTCCGGTGTACGTATCCGCAAATACCATGAGACTCAGGCAGCGGGTGGGGTGGGCTTGATCATCTCTG
>Ga0136655_1000129_pt1 | contig 32414 bp, 22 predicted proteins | sample CPBDNA_2_FD_94863 | JGI IMG/M metagenome (GOLD analysis project Ga0136655, IMG submission 94863) | Freshwater to marine salinity gradient microbial communities from Chesapeake Bay, USA - CPBay_Spr_15_0.8_DNA (version 2) | ecosystem: Environmental > Aquatic > Marine > Coastal | place: USA... | reverse complement strand
GACGGATGGCTGACGCTAGGTTTCGACCTATGCACCACCGCTGGTGTTGGTTAATTTAAGGTTTTCAGAATTTCAGATTTCAGAATTTCAAAACTATGTGGACTATGTGGTTCAAATAAGACCTTTGCGTCCTACTATTAAACCTTTGTGAACTTAGCGGTTTAAAAAAAATCATTTTCATGCTCTCTTACTGTTGCGTTTCGTGAGACACGAACCGCGGCTCTGGAATTTCAAATTTCTGATATCATCTTTCTGACTTTAAAAACTATGTGGCTATGTGGACTATGTGGTTCAAATAAAAAACTATGCGGTTTTACTAAATTCACTATTCTGTAAACCGACAGCAAAGGATAGAAAAAAGAGACTGCAAAGCTATCTAGTGGCAAGCAATCTCGCCGAATAAACTTAAGGATTGGAAGGATAATATAGTAGGCCTTTCCAAAGGACTGCTTAAATTACTATCTCTGATGAGCATCAAGCCAAAACCACATATCGCCCTCTTTATTCCCTGCTACGTAGATCAGTTTTATCCGAATGTAGCCATCTCAACTTTGGCTGTCTTGGAAAAACTAGGCTGCCAAGTCACCTACCCTATGAATCAAACCTGCTGCGGCCAACCGATGGCGAATGCCGGATTTGAGCGGGATACGGTAGGCACGACCGCTCATTTTATCGAAACTTTTGCAGCCTATGATTATGTGGTTTGCCCTTCAGGAAGTTGTGTCGTTCATGTGAAAGAACATTCCCCATCAGTTGCAGGAATGGAAAAAGAACAAGCTGAACTTCATGACAAGATTTTTGAATTCTCAGAGTTTCTTACTGATATCTTAAAAATCGAACGAATAGACGGAAGCTTTCCACATCGGATCGGATATCATTCTTCCTGTCATGGACAGCGCGGTTTACGACTTTCATCCAGTTCAGAACTGAATGAAAAGCCTTTCAGCAAAGCAAAAAAACTTTTGGAAAACTTGGAAGGTTTAACTTGGGTGGAGTTGAGAAGGACAGATGAATGCTGCGGTTTTGGAGGAACTTTCGCAGTAAGTGAAGAAGCCCTTTCGGTGCAAATGGGGAAAGATCGATTGGAAGATCATATCGAACACCAAGTCGAGATTTTGACAGGAGGAGATATGTCTTGTATCATGCACCTCCAAGGGATTGCCCAACGTCAAAAGCAACCTATACAATTCAAACATATCGCAGAAATCCTAAACGAAGTATTAAAATGAGTCATCCGCAAGAAGCAGCCGAATTTTTAAAGGATTCAGCCAAATCAAAATGGCATGACGATACCCTTTGGTTTATCCGAGACAAACGGGATAAAATGAGCCATATCGTCCCAGAATGGGAGGAGTTACGGGATTTAGCCTCCTCGATCAAGGACAATGTGCTTGGAAATCTAGCGGATTACTTGGAGGAATTTGAGCGGAATGCGACTAAGAATGGAATCAAAGTGCATTGGGCTGCAAATGCTCAGGAGCATAATGAGATCGTACTTTCTATTCTAAAAGAAAAAGAATGTAAGGCGATCGTTAAGAGTAAATCTATCTTGACAGAAGAGTGCCACCTAAATCCTTTTCTGGAGAAAAATGAGATTGAAGTGGTAGATACCGATTTGGGTGAGCGGATTGTTCAGTTTCTCGGTCAGCCGCCCAGCCATATTGTATTGCCGGCAATTCATTTGAAAAAGGGTGAAATCTCCGAACTTTTCCATGAAAAGCTGAATACTGAAAAAGGAAATGAAGATCCTTATTACCTTACTCAAGCGGCTAGACATCACCTTCGGGAAAAATTCCTTGCTGCCAAAGTAGCGATTACCGGAGTGAATTTCGGTGTAGCAGAAACTGGAGAATTTGTAGTCTGTACCAACGAAGGGAATGCCGACATGGGCGTCCATCTTGCCGATACGCATATCGCCTGTATGGGAATCGAGAAAATCATCCCCAAACGAACCCATCTCGGGGTTTTTCTGCGACTGCTTGCCCGATCCGCAACTGGCCAAAATATCACGAATTACAACTCTCATTTCAGAAGCCCAGAAAGTGGAAAAGAAATTCATATAATCTTAGTGGATAATGGTCGAACGGCTCAATTGGGTAGAGAGAATTTTAGAGACTCACTCAAATGTATCCGATGCGGTGCCTGCATGAATACTTGTCCGATCTACCGGCGAAGTGGTGGATTTAGCTACAAAAGTACCGTTCCGGGCCCAATCGGATCGATTCTTTCACCGGGATTGGATTTACAAAAGCACAGCAGTTTGCCATTTGCTTCCACCCTTTGCGGAAGCTGTACGGATGTATGTCCTGTGAAAATCAATATCCACGAGCAGCTTTACCTTTGGCGGCAAGAGATCACAAAAGCTCAAGGCGCATCAATCAAAGGCTTATCCATGAAGCTGGGAAATGGGATTTTCAAAAGCCCACTAAGCTATAATTACTCTGGTAAAATCATGCGTCTGGCATTAAAAAACCTTCCGAAATCATTGATCTACAATCCATTAAATGTTTGGGGAAAGCAACGTGATTTGCCTCCCGTTCCGAAAGAAAGCTTTAAAGAGTGGATGAAAAAGAATCGACCATGAGTAGTAAAAATAACATCATCGGGAAAATCCGAAGTTTAAAACTAGCTCAGAAGCCTTTACCTGAAATACCGGATTTCAAAGGCGCTACCGATTTATTGAAGGCATTTTGCACTTCCATTCTAGGAAATAAGGGAGAAATCCTAAGTGCTGAGGACTTGATTACAAAATTAGAATCAGGAATCTACCCTCTTGTTTATTCTACTGATGACACTTTTGGAAAATTTTCAAATCAAGCACTCCCGGTAGACGTCCATAGCTTTTCAAAATTGGATTTAGCCATTCTGAAAGGACAATTTGGGGTAGCTGAAAATGGTGCTATTTGGCTGGATGACTCCGAGTTGAGATTACGAGCTATTCCCTTTATCACCGAGCATTTAGTGATCGTTATCAGTCGGGACTCCTTAGTCGCCACTATGCATAAGGCTTATGATCGAATCGGTGATCAACATTCTGGCTTTGGGCTATTTATCGCGGGTCCTTCCAAGACTGCTGATATTGAGCAGTCCCTTGTCATCGGTGCCCATGGTGCAAAAAGTCTGATGGTGGTATTGATTTAATTCAACCTTTTTGTCAGGAAAAAGCTATTTTTCCCATCATCAGTTCTATAAAATCCCAATTCCATATCCAGTTTATCTGCTATTTTCTTGCAAAGCGGAAGGCCGATTCCAGTTCCTTTCTCACGCATAGTGCCAAAAGTGGTTTTTACTTTAAAGTCAAAGAGTATTGATTCTTCTGGCAGGGGAATCGGTTTCCCTTGATTTTTGATAGTCCAAGTAATCTCTTTCGAGGAAATGATTAGGTTGAACCCGATTTCTCCTCCTACTGGAGTGAATTTGATCGCATTATCGAGGAGGTTCTTTAAAATAATTCGAATTTCCGAGGCTTCTATTTCAAGAATTTGATCTTCTCCGGTTTTTTCAGATTCAATAGTTTGTTTTTTGGAAACAGCCTGAATCATCATCCCCTCTAACATTTCATCCGTAAGCTGGTAGAGGCTTAAGCTTTCCATTTCTAGCTCCTTATCTTCTAATTCTGCTAGCACCCAATTCAAGGTATTATTCAACATTCCCGAAAGATGGTAGCTCTGGTTCCTGAGATTTTTGAGGATAAGTTGAAACTCACCTTCTTCAAAAGCTCCTCTATCAACCAAGTCCAAGGTCTGTCGTAACATGCCGATTGGGTTTTTCAGATCATGCGAAAGTAGTGCGATCAATTGATTCTTTTTGGTATTTAGGGTTGCCAATTCTTGTAGGGCAAGCTCCTTCTCAGCTTGTATGATTCTGAGCCTTTTATTTTGAGCTAGGTAATTCTTAAGGAAAATATGAATCCCCAGAAATGAAAAAAGTCCCGTCCCCCAAATAGTCACAAGGTGATCCCAAAATAAATTTTCTAGACCAGTATAATTTGATGGCACGGTGATCATTCCAACTACCTCTGCATAAAAAATAAGAGAGTACAGCGTAAATGCAAATAGCATCTAGGCAAACTTTGGCCAGCCTTTGATCAAAATGGCAATCCCTACCACAAAAATAAAGATGGTATAGAACGTCGGCCCTCGGTAACCATCATTATAGAAATAATTAATGGAAGCCAATATTAAGCCTAGAAAGATCAAAAACTGGATCACTGCCTGATGGTATCCATATTTCCTCATAATCCAAAACCCAGCTAAATAGGGAATCGCAAAAAGGAATTTCGTTTTGACAATAAATGGGTCTAAGCCAACCATCAAGTCAGAAAACCCTAAAAAAACCATTAATACTCCCGCTAGAAATGCGAAAACAAGAGATATGTTTTTTTGCAATTCATCCAAGTTGTTTTCTTCTCCCTGAGGTCCAAAGAATTTCATTTTCATAGATTTTTTGCTGGCAGAAACTAAAACTAGAGAAATTCTTAGTAACAGCTATTCTATCGCTAGGAAGCAAGGTGATTTTTTCTCCTTAAAATTCAGATCCCATTTGAGCTTAATTCATGAACATTAAACTCTTGTCAATTTAATTGGGTAGGTCTTTCCGGCATTCCACTGGCAGACATAGATATTTTCATCCTGATCAATGCATACGTCGTGGCAATGTTTGAATACTGGCTCGGATTGAACCATCAATTGGAGTTCGCCATTGCGGTATTCTGGTGCTGTCCCGCCTGGATTAGAGACTACCTTATTGTCCTTGTTCAAAATGGTAACAAAGCCTGAATTATCTGTTTGTTCCAAATATTTCAACCGGGACCAGCACACTCCAGCATACAGATTTTCTCCGTGAATCACTGGTCTACAGACAAAGGCACCGGGAAGAAAAATCGTTTCCAAATAATTGCCATCTAGTGTAAATCGCTTAAATGAATTATGACCTCTTGAGGTACAGAGCAAGGTAGGTGCTTGACCTCCACGTTGATCTATCGCTATTCCATGGGCTGTGCTAAACTGACTATCCCCTTGACCAGGCCCTCCGAATTTCCGGATAAAGTTCCCATCCTTATCGTATTGCAAAAAGTATTGAGATCCATACCCATCTGCGATGTACAAATCACCATTTGGAGCAACAGCAGTTTCTGTTGGAGTCCATCGCATTTTCTCTTCATAAATCCCTTCTTTTAATGGGTAAACTATTTCAGAAACGACCACTCCCCCAAGTGTGGTTTTTACGACTCGCCCTCCATTATCTACCACCCAGAGGTATTCTGCATCTCCCTCATCTACGATCGAAAGACCATGAGCTCGATCCAATCCCAGTGTCCAAGTATCAAGTAATTTCCCAGATTGATCATAGATGATTACATTATTTTTGGCCTCATCGGTCACCATGATCATCCGACCTTTTCGATCCATCACCATCTCATGGCAATTGACTACGGGAACCTTGGCTGGATCTAAATTACCCCAACTTGCGTCGATTTTATATTTGAAATCTCCATGACCTAAAATCTGGTCTTGGGCTTTAAAAAGAGAAAAGTCAGGTTTGATGCTCATAGCTAATCCTAATAGTGAGGAGTTTTGGATAAATTTTCTTCTTGAAGTCATTTGAGTGTGGCTTAAATTTCAAGGTAACCTTTCCTAAGGAATAACGGAAGGTCAAACTTCACAAAAAGCAAGTATCACGGTCCATTTTCTATAAATTTTAATGTTTTTGGCTAGATTAGAGCAACCCAAAATCAACATACTATGAAACTTAAAATCCTAATCGTCAGTCTAATTCTAGTTTCCCCATTTACTAGCTCAGCCCAGGAGATTGCCCTGCAGATGTATTCACTACGCAATGAGATGAAAGTCGATCCAGTAAAATACCTCAAAATGATTCCTGAAATGGGCATTAACAACCTAGAAGGTGGAGGGGGTTATGGTATGTCAGAGGCTGAGTACGAAAAAATCCTTGCAGAGAATATGATTAAGACTATCGGCGTAGGAGCAGAATATGATGAACTAAGTAAAGACTTACAACCCATTATAGATAACGCTAAAAAAGCCGGTGCGAAATACGCCACATGCTATTGGATAGCCCATCCTGACGGTCCAATTTCTTTAGCTAAAATCAAAGAAGCAACTGAGCTTTTCAACAAAGCTGGAGCTGAACTCCAAAAGGAAGGAATAACCTTGCTTTATCATCCACATGGTTATGAATTCGTCAAAGATGCAGGAATGGTACCCATGGATTACATGCTGAAAAATGCCAAGAACTTTGCTTTCAACATGGATGTGTTTTGGGTAAAAATGGGAGGTGGAGATCCGCTAAAAATTATGAAATCTTACCCAGGAAAATTTCCAATGCTGCATCTAAAAGATCGCGCAAAAGGGACACTTGGATCCAAAGATGGTCACGGTGATGTAGAAGCCAATGTGGTACTTGGCACAGGAGATATTGATATCGCTGGACTGATCAAGGAAGCTCAAAAACAAGGAACTGCCTACCTAACTATCGAAGATGAAAGTTCCAGATCCGTAGAACAGATTCCCCAGAGTGTGGCTTTTATTAATTCGATCTTGAAGAAGTAACTCATTCTTTTCATTTAAATCAAAACCCCATAGCTATCAAAAAAGGCATGCACCAACTCTTAAAAAGAATAGACCTTTGTATTCCAGTAGAGGACATTCTTGCCCAAAAAGCAAACTATCTCATAGAATTTTTGATTAGCTTTCGGACCAATAAATCTAAACTCAAATGAAAAACACCAAAACTCTATTCTTTGCTTTAGCCTTTTTTATGGCAGCAACATTTTCCGCTTTTGCGCAAATTCAAGCTCCTGCTCCAAGCCCAGCTGCTTTTGTATCTCAAGTAGTTGGCTTTTCCAAAATCACAATTGAATACTCTTCTCCTGCCGTAAAAGGCCGGAAAATTTTTGGTGAAATCGAAAAGTACGGTGTGACTTGGAGAGCGGGTGCAAATGCACAGACGGTGATCGAATTCTCAACCCCAGTAAGTGTGGGTGGCAAAAACCTTCGTGCAGGAAAGTATTCGATCTTCATGACTCCAATGGAATCAGGTGACTGGATGGTGCATCTAAACAGTAAAGCAGCTTCTGTTTTTGCTTACATGAAAGACGGTAAAATTGACGAGGAAGCAGTAGCTAAGGATGATGCAGTTGCTTTCAAAGCGATGACCACTCGAGGTGGAAAAACCGAAAGATTACAGTACCATATCTCTGCAGAAGACAACAAAGTAGCCAAAGTAACTATGGCTTGGGAAGGCGTGATGGTTTCATTTATGGTCGATACCCAGGTAGATCAGAAAATGGAAGGATTTAAAGGAGTTTTCTAAAGAATCAGAAGTCCAAGACCTGAAGTCTTAAAAATACCCGAGTCGTCAGATTCGGGTATTTTCTTTTAAATGATTCTACCTTTGAGAAGCGCTACTATTTATAATGCTGAAAAGACTCCAAACTGATAAAGAAGAATTTTACAATGCCTTGTCGCATGGTATAGGCTTTATCTTAGGCCTTATTGGAATTCCATTTTTATTGATTCGGGCAAATGGATTAGCAGAATCTGGCTTTTTATTAGCCTGCATGGCCTTTTCAATCGGGATTTTGATGGTCTATTCAAGTTCAACACTTTATCATCTCGCCAAACCTGGTCATCGCAAAGATCATTTCCAAAAAGCGGATCATATTTCGATTTACTTTCTGATTGCTGGCTCATATACACCGATGATTTTGACAGTTTTGCCAAGAGAAAAAGCTATTCTATTCTTAGCTATTCTCTGGGCTTTTGTACTGGCCGGTTCTATCTTTAAATTCTTTTTTGCCGGTAAATATAAATTTGTCTCCGTGGGACTTTACCTGGCCATGGGCTGGGTTTCTGTTTTCCTAATTAAAGCCATGTGGGAAAACCTAAGTGGAGAAATTCTGACTTGGATTGCTGTCGGAGGTTTAAGCTATTCGATTGGGGTGTATTTTTATATTAATAGCAATCGCCTTTATTATCATACTATATGGCATGTGTTTGTGCTTTTCGGGACGATTTCACATTTCATTGCAATTTGGCTTCTCCTCTAAACTAATAGCTTTTCAAGCCTCAACTTCAGTTTTTTTTTTTAGAAACTGCCACTATCCACATCTTTCAAAAACTGGATCAAACCCGGGAAGAAAACTTCTGGATTATCATATTGAACGACATGGCTACCGTCCGGACAGAATAGGTAGCGGGCATTCGGGATTTCAGTTGACATCCATTCCATATATTTTGGATCCATGGTATCATGTGCACTTCCCACGACAAGTGTTGGGACAGTGATTTTAGAAATATCTTCACTTCTATCCCAACCTTTCAAAGTAGCTCCTGGAGTAATCCCAAATTCGCTATACCCTTGCATTCGTACGTAAACATCCGGATTCAAATGTTTAAGAGTCCTATTAAATGCTTCCGGCCATTCAGCCAAGGGTTTCCTTAAAACGTGATATTGATAGTGATGCTCCATCAACAGTTCCGCATAGCGAGGATTATCAAAGTCATTATTTTCTTCAATTTCCATTAATTCCTTAAAAACTTCAGGAGGCATTTGTGGACCAAGTACTCCTTTGGCGTATTTCTCATATTCAGGCAAGCTTGCCATCATATTAGAAATAATTAAGCCTTTGAGTTTGTCCTGATGTTTGAGCGCATATTCCATGGCAAGCATTCCTCCCCATGATTGTCCATAGAGATAAAAATTATCCGGAGTTAAGTCTAAGGCAAGCCTTACTTGTTCTACTTCATCCACAAATCGATCAACCGTCCAAAGTGTACTGTCCTTAGGTTGATCGGAATAATAAGAACCTAACTGATCATAATAGATGTACTCGATCCCTTCTTGTGGAAGGTAGCCGTCAAAACTGGTATAAAGCTCATGGGTCATACCCGGACCTCCGTGCAAAAGCAAGACTTTAATTTTAGGATTATTTCCAACGCGCTTGGTCCAAACTTTAAATTCACCACTTAGAGTAGAAATCGGAATCATCCGAACTCCCCCTTGCTTCTTATCGGAAAGGTCTGAAAATTCAAAATACTTTCCTGGGCCAGGTTGACCAGTTTCCTTATCATTTCTGGAACAGGAAATCAGTCCAATGAAGAGGAAAAAAGACCATAATTTGAGGTGTTTCATAAATTTATGTATAAAATTTCTTTTAAAAATAAGAGATTAATGCAGATAAGGTTTCACTATTAAAAGAAAAACAAAGAGACCGAGAAAAATATTTCTCGGTCTCTTTCAGTAGGATTAATTCTTGGTATTCTACCTCCGCATTACTTTTCTACCCAGTCTACTTCAGTATCCTTCCAAGCCCGATCATTGGCAGAATTAATCACCGCTTCGCAAACTTTCTGAGTCTCAAAAGCATCTCTGAAAGTTGGGTGGCAGGACTCTCCTGTTTCCAAGCTATGGAAGAAATCTGCTACTTGATGGATGAACGAATGCTCATAGCCAATCGAGGTACCAGGAATCCACCATCGTTTCATGTAAGGATGATCTCCATCAGTGACGTGAATTGATCGCCAGCCTCTTACAATTCCCTCGTCGCTATGATCAAAATATTCTAAACGAGTCAAATCATGTAAATCCCAGCGGATTGATGCATTCTCGCCGTTGATCTCAAAGGTATAAAGTGCCTTGTGCCCTCGTGCATAACGGGTGGCTTCAAAAAGCCCAAGGGAACCGTTGTCAAAATGGCAATGGAAAATACAGGCATCATCGATCCCAACCTTTTGCTTTTCTCCAGTGTCCGTGTGAACCCGCTCCTTAATAAAGGTCTCGGTCATCGCAGACACATCCTTGATTCCTCCATTAATCCACATAGCCGTATCAATGCAATGAGCCAATAAGTCTCCTGTCACACCAGAACCGGCAGTTTCCACATCTAATCTCCAGAGCCCATCTCCTCCTTGAGGCAAATCTGGACTGATAGTCCAGTCTTGCAGGAAATTTGCTCGATAATGAAATATCTTACCCAGCTTACCCGATGCCACAATATTCTTGGCTAAAGTCACTGCAGGAACTCTTCGATAGTTGTACCAAACGGTATTTTTCACTCCAGCTTTTTCTACCGCATCGAGCATTGTCTTTGCTTCTGCTACAGTTCTTGCCAATGGCTTTTCGCAAAGAATCATCTTCCCTGCTTCGGCAGCAGCTATCGCGATTTCAGCATGCATGTCATTTGGTGTGCAAATATCAACCGCATCTATATCGTCTCTGGCAATCATTTTTTTCCAGTCAGTTTCAAAGGAAGCATAGTCCCACTGCTTCATAAAAGCCTCAGCTCGGTGTGCTTTTCGTGAGCAGCAAGCTTGCAGGACAGGTTGATATTCATATTCTGGAAAAAAGTCTGCTAAGCGCTTGTAGCCATTCGTATGTATCCGGCCCATCAGCCCGGTGCCGATTAGTCCGATTCTTATTTTTTTCTTATTGCTCATTTTGATTAAATTTTAAAATTTCAAAATTGAAAGGTTGGAATTGCAGTTTGAGAGGTAGCAACTAGTCGATTTTAGATTTCTTACTTCAGCTTTCTGATTTTACATCATACATCAAAAATCTTAACTCACCCCTTCCATCCATGTGCATCCCGTACACTGATCAAGGCTGCAAGGATATCATTCCAAGTTTGCTGATTATTCATGACATCATTTGGGAACATGCAACCATCCCAACAGATGTGCTTCATAGCTTTCGTTAAGTTTCCATTTTCATCTCGTAGCCAATAGCCGGCATCATGCGCGATGTCCAAAACTCCATTTGGATCCGTGGCTTGACAATGTCGACCAGTCTTATCATGTGAACCCGAACCGAAAACTGACCCGTCATTCTGTGCGACATGAAAGTCAATCGTCCAAGGTCGAAGCGCATCTGTAACTATTTTCAAAGCCGCCTTAACCGCTTCTCGATCATTCAAATCAGCATCTGGAGCTAAGATCCGATGCTCTGGAGCATTATATCCCATGGTATACAAAAAGGTATGGGACATATCAGCTTGGAAACCGATGTTCGGTCGATCGACCATTTCTAAAGTCTCGACCATATGCTTCCAGCTATGCATAGCTCCCCAGCAGATTTCCCCTTCTGCGGCTAGTTTTTCACCAAAATCAGCCGCCACATCGCAAGCTTGCTGGAAAGTTTCCACAATTTGCTTAGTATTTCCTTTGGGATCCTTTGCCCAGTCGGATACGCCAGCAGCGGAATCTATTCGAACGACACCGTAATGTCTAACACCTAGCTCTTTTAGCTTTTGACCAAATTCACACGATTTTCGAACCATCTCTACAAAAGTCTTCCGCTGATCAGCGGTTCCCATAGCAGAACCTGCCCAAATAGGTGCGACCAGTGATCCTACATTCAAATTGTATTTGGAGACTTTATCAGCGAGTTTTTTGGCTTCATCAGGATTATTCAAATCAAAATGTGGCTCTAGCAAGCCTATATCGATCCCATCAAATTTTACCCCGTTTACCTCAGCTGCTGCAGTCATTTCAAGCAAGGAATCAAATGGAATTATAGGTTCGGAATCAGCACCTTTACCGACCAATCCCGGCCAAGTGGCATTGTGTAGTTTTGGAAAGTTATTCATGATTTTATGGGTCTAAATTGTAAAGTTTAAAGGTTGAAAAGTTGGAAGGTTTAGCCAACTTCTTTATTCATTATTCATCATTTAACATTCGGAATTTCAACTGTTGTTGTTATCCAAGCTACCGTTGTAAGTCACTTCCTCAAAAATGATTGGACATCCAAAAATGTCCTAAATCCCAAATCGTATATCTGAAATCTTAAACCACTTTCAAGTCAGGGTTTTTTGGTCCAAAATGCTTCAGCATTACGATTGGATCCGTTTTGGAGAGGTTAGTGATTTTGACTCCCGATTTCGCCGCAGACTCAGATACGAAATACTCGTCATGCGTGAGTTGACCAAATCTGATTAGCGATGGAGTTTCAATATCCCATGCTCCCATTGTGCCATGTCCCTGCATCATGATCATACCGTAAGCAGCATTATCGGTGATGGTTACGGTTTGGCCAGGGAATACTGTCAATTCCTTTGCGGAGTAGTCGTGTGAGCGATAGCAAATCCAGGCATCGTGATATCCCGCAGCATGCATTTTTTCCACTGATTCAACTGGCTTTGGTTCCATGTAGTGATTGTCCATCAGATTCGGGTTCACATTTAGATCCCAATCGATCATTTCTACCAAGAGGTCATAATCTCCCCAGCGATCCTTCGGCGTGGCATTCCAAAGCAATTCATCGGGAATAATCGCCTCATTGACAAGGGACTGGTACATCGCAAAAATATCCGATGCTTTTTGAGGCTCGTAAGTACAAAGTGAACCCGGAGCATGAAGCATTCCAGGAGGCACATCCCAACCTGTTCCCGGCTGTAACTTGAAAGCTTGGGAATAGTTAGTGATTCTATTGTCTCCTTTATTGAAATTTTTCAAGCATTCCAAAATAGTTTCTTTGCTGGTTCCCGGAGCGATTCCAAAGAAGGTGTATGGGAAATCTCCTCCGTGATTATTGACTTGAGGGGGAAAATAATAGGCTTCAGGTTTTCCATTTTGACCCGTCAATTTTCCGAATTCATCACTTGGGTGAATATGGTGTGGAAGAGGCCCCATATTGTCAAAAAACTTTGAATACATAGGCCAGGATTTATGCGCATTCCAGAGTCGATCTCCGATGATTTGAGCCCCTAGTTCATCAATTGCATCCTTGAGCAGAAAGAGTTCTGTTTTCCCATTTTCTTCATATGCGATATGGCTGAGCCCTTCATTTTTGCTCGTAAGTGGTCCATTTCCCGCTGGAGTCGTGGATGAAAACCAACGCTCATCAATTCCGCCTCGATTTCCTCCAAAACTATAATAATCATCCGGATGAAGTTTGATTCGGCGACCGGGCACACAAAATGATCTTGGCACCCAAGTAGGTGTTAATCTTAAAATTCCTTCCCCTTGTTCAAGGGCTTTTTTTGCTAGGCTCATTTTTATATATGATTTATGATGTCAGATTTTTATTTAGATTCTTCGTTCAGGTTAATTTGAAGAATTTGTTGTTGTATTGTTGTCGCAGTTGGATTCGTCTCTGCTTAATCATTTAACATTCGATTTTCGATATTTAAATGCGGTCATGGTTGTCTTGGTTTTCATGGTTGCTTGATCCCTCGGAAATGTCGTAAATCATATATCGTATATCTTAAATCAAATAAATCCCTTCACTTTTTCTCCTGTCAAAACCGAAAGCTTCAACTCATATTCTCGCTTTTCTCCTGGTTCTAATAAGATCAAGCTGCCATCTGCTCGGGCATTTGCCTGACCGATCGGCGGATGAGTTGCTGGTTCAAGAGCTGTCACGTATTCATTTTTTCCCCAGTGCTGCCAATTAATCAACCAAGGGAGTTGAGATTTTTGAAACTCAATTTTCAACCCCAGTCCCAAGATATCATTTGCATAGCCGCAAGTCACATGATCATTTGAATCAGCTTTGGGGTCGATGAATGCCACATCTTCACCAAATCCCGCATGTTCATCCATGGGTGCTGCGCAGCGGGTAAACTCATGTTTGAGATTGAAATCCGTATTATTTGCGTCAGTTGCTTTTGGCTTTTTATCCCCTTTCCAAATGATGCGAGTTCCTTCATCGATCAGGGGCCAACCACAATTGATATGATACAAAAGCATGTGCGGTGCAGGAGTATTTCCGCGATTTACTACGGAGTCTTTGAGGTGGATTTCTGCTGAACCCAAACTCCCGGAAATACTTCGTATCAGTTCCAAACTTGGACCAAAAGTGGTGGATTCTCTTACTTTCCCTACGATCTCAAAACTTAGATCCCCAGAGAAAATATCAGGCTGCTTAATCGAAATCAACTCTGCCTGAGTATTCGAATAATTACCGTGGAGACCTCTAGAACCACTTTCATCTGAATTAGGAGGGCCAGCATTTGATAAGCCGCAGGTGGTTACTAATCCTCCACCGAACGTGCGCAACCAGTCGATTCCCTGATTGGAAAAGGGTTGGGGTGCAAGGCCTCCCGCATGGGAGGTCCAGGCCAGACTATTTTCATTGAAAAAAGCATCAAGAATATCCATCCCACGATCCAGCACCACTTTGTAGCGAAGACCGGTTCCTGTATTAATCCAGGCAATTCGGGTTCCTTTTCCAGCTCCATTGTCAAGAATTGAGGTTTCAATTCCTCCGATTTGCTGCGTATTCGAAAGCTTGTGTTTCCAGCTAGCTAGATTTTTTGGATTCATCTTGGGTATTTGTAGGGATTCAATCTATAAAAAAGCCCCTCCTACACTATCCTGCGCTATATGGTAGGTCCGAGGATTTGATTTTAAGTTATAAAAAATTGGAGCAAGAAAAACTGCCACTAGTCAAAAAAAAAGGATCCATTCCGAAGAATGAATCCTTAAACCCAATCAGAGTTTTTTGAGCATCAGTTTGCGGTACTCCACCTTCATCGGTGGGCCGACATGTACTTGCACGCCGAGCAAGCCGGACATCATCCGGTTTTTTGAGTCCTCGTCATGGACTTCACTCATCAGGATTCCATTGACAAAGTGTTGCATGACATTTCCTTTTACGATGAGATGAATCTCATTCCAGTCTTCTTTTTTGATCTTAGATCCCAATTCAGCTCGGTCTCCCAGATCTTTTTCCAGGTTCAAACCTTTCCAGGCATTCCGCTCTACAAAATCACGTAGAACAGGCGTATCATCTGGCTGAGAAGTAATCTTTGTTTGCTGACCTCGATAAGCTAAAGTTGTCCGCTTTCGCTCCTCGTAATTTTGACCGGTATAGGTATTTTTACCGTCGATATCTGCTTGATATCCTCGAAGCGCAAAGGGAACTTCAGCGACACGATCGCTTCGGTAATTGATTCCAGAATTGCCAGATTCTGAGATCCGAAACTCTCCTTTCAGTTCAAAATCTGCCACTTCTCCACCGGTCCAAATCAAGAAGGTATTGGCTTTCAATAAAGTCTCTGGAGTGATAATCCCAACGATTGATCCGTCTTTAACCGACCAGTAAGTTGGATCTCCCTCCCATCCTTTTAGGGTTTTGCCATCAAAAATGGGTTTGAAACCTTTTTGAGCAGATTCAAACTGAGAAGCAACTACTGACTGATCGCTACTTTCATAGGGAGGAAATGCTGATTCGATTCCGTAATAGCCAAGAACCATTACAGCAGCAGCTGCCTCAAGAAGTAGATATTTCTTTAAAAATTGGAGTTTCATTTCTGTGCAGTTGCTTTATTCTGATAGACTTCATGATTTGGATTTCCTCCGGAAATTAAATACGCCATCAAATCCTTCAATTCTTCTTCATTGAGTCTATTGATCATTCCAGGAAGCATGGTGGACACCTCAGACACTTTGGTACTCTTCACCTCAGTTTTAGCAACGGTCCGGATTACATCTGGTGCAAATGGATTTTGTGACACATAGTAATTGGCATCATCCTCATTGGTCAATCGACCTACGACTGATCCTCCAGTTTTTAACTCTAGGATGGTAGCCTCATATTGCTCTGAGATCTCATCACTAGGATTGATTGTCGCATTTAAAATATCCTTTGGAGAGAATCTTGTTCCCAGTTGACTAAGATCAGGACCGATCACTCCACCTTCGCCTTGCATCGTATGGCAAGACTGACAAAGCGTAGCCACATACATCGCCTTTCCTCTCACCAAGTCTCGCCCACTGAGGACTTCCACTACTGGTAAGGCTTCTTCAACTGTCCATCTTTTACCTGGACCTTCTGGCTGAATAGTAGTTTCTGCAAGATCATTTCCACTGCTCGTCAACATGGATGCACCAGAAAGTTCATTGTATTTATCAAAGTCAGCTTTCGCCACATGCGTCAAAGCCATTTTTCTTGCGCGATCAATAAAGCCTACATAGCTTCTACCTCCTTTGTATTTGAAGGCATCCTGAATCCACGTGAAGTATTTCTCATGCAATTCAGGTGTCCAGCCTGCTTCGGCTCCACCCAAAACAGTGGCCAAATAGGTCTGCTGTGCTGGTGGTACATTGGCAAGCATATTCGCAATGTCCAATCCGTACTGAGGATTTCGCATGATAAGATCCGACGATGAGGTGAAAGTCTTCTGATAGTCAGGATCATCTTTCGCATTTTCAAGCAAAGCCAGCGTCTTCGACACACCGTCCGGCGCATCTAGGTAAACCAATAATTTGCTCAGCTCACGATCTAGATTGTTATTATTAGCAGGGAAATTACCATCCAAATAAGCAACCAGCTGGCTTTTTACATTTGCAGCCGGTTCGCCCTGACGGTAAAGGATCAACTCGAACGCCCGAAGTAAATCCTGCTTTTCTTTTTCGTTAAGTTTCGAGTAGTCGATTCCCATTAGTACTTGAACCATCGGAGTACCTGCCCCTTTTTCACTATGTCTTGCCATGGCAATCATTGCCTGAGTAAGTTTGACAGGATTTTGCTCTTCAAGGGCTTTTACTTTCCAAGAATCAATTGGCTGATGCTCCAAAGCTATTCGAGCAGCATATTGGACAAATCGATCAGCGTGATCCAAATTAGCCCAAGCTTTTTCCAAACCTTCTGAAGGAGCTCCATCCTTGTGAAATTCTTCCAATTCTCTTCTCAACTTATTTTCGGCAGGCAGATCAGCCACTTGGAGTGGTTTTATATTTTTCTCTACCTCTCCATCGTAATACACTCTATAGAGATCTGATTCCAATCTTCGACCACCTGTCATGAAATACATCGCGCCATCAGGGCCGATGGTTCCGTCTGTCAATGGAAGTGGAGAACCAGAAATAAATTCTTCTGCAGTCGCTTCATAAGTCGCTCCATTTGGCTTCAACTCGAAGGCATAAATAATTCCAAAACTCCAGTCGAAAGCATAAAGTGCTTTTTGATATTTTTCTGGAAAATTAGCTCCAGTGCCAAACATGACGTTTGTAGGAGAACCCTGACCGATATTGATGGTTGCAGGAAGATTGTCAGGATAAAGAGGTGACCATTTTTGGTTTCCAGTTCTCCAGCCATATTCTGATCCACTAGTCACATGACAGATTCGAGTTGGTCGATACCAAGGCATTCCAAAGTCCCACTCCATATCCGAATCGTAGGTAAATAAATCTCCTGCTTCATTGAAAGCGATATCGAAAGGATTTCTGTAGCCTGCGGAAATTAGCTCAAAGTAGGATCCATCCGGCGCAAAATTTGCCACCCATCCTCCTGGTGCCATTCTTGAATTCGCATGACCTCGAGGATCCTTGATCTCTGGGAATAAATTATCCTCATTCCAAACTCTTGGAAGTCGATAGGCATCCATTTCAGGGACGTCCACGTGATTCCCTGCGACCATGTAAAGTGATTTTCCATCTGGGGAAATCTTGATCGAATGCGGTCCATGCTCTCCTGGCTGGCCAGTAAAAAGTTTGATGGTGGTCACTGTCTCATATTGATCATCTCCATCCAAATCCTGAATTCGATAGAGTCCAGTACTTTCTTTGAAGGTCTCATTTCCATTATGATTTACCATCACGTAAATGCTATTGAATGCATAAAGCAATCCCTGCGCATAGCCCATTCCCACTTGGGGTTCGGCCACATTACCGATAATTAACTTTTCGATTTTGGGAGCTAAGGAATCCGATCCGATGGGAGGAATCTCCAACCGATAGAGAAAGCCATATTGATCAGCAGTGATTAGTCGATTTTTGTCATCAAAAGTCATCGCTACCCAAGAGCCTTGATCCAAATCTCCTGGACTATAAATATGCTCAGCTTTGAATCCATCTGGAAGCTTGAGTTTGGCCACTTTGGGATCGAGCGGAGCTTCTTCTTTTTTGGCACAGGAAACCACTACGGTGAGCACCACCGCACTCAGGAAAAGGGTTTTAAGAAAAGATTTGATGATCATATACTTTTGGGTTATTGGATTTCATTGAAATGGTTGATGGATATTAAGATAACAATTTATCATTCACCTAGTGAGCTATTTACTACAAGCGGGATAAAAAACTATCCTGCCATAACATGCTTAAAGAAAATAACCCAACCATTATCAGTGAGTAACTCACCGATCTGGCTGGGCTATCTGATTAAGAAAACCAACTTAGAAATTAGGACTCAAGTCAGATTCTGCTGCTGGATAAGCATAGAACTTCTTGATATTTGTAAATGCGTTACTTCTTGGAACTGCACCTGCAATCGGTGGATAATAGTAGTCAAGGGGATTAGCAATGATTCGCTGACCATAAGGCACTATGATTTCCTGAATTCTGTCAGTTCTAGTAATATCAAACCATCGCTTATTTTCAAAAGCTAATTCTACTCTTCGCTCCTTGAAAATTGCCTCTCGAACTGCTACTTGACCAGCTGCTGTGGTGTTTTGCAGCCCAGCTCGTTGCCTGATTTGGTTTAAATACCCAATGGCTTCGCCTGTTTTTCCTTGCTCATTTAGTACTTCTGCCATGAACAACAATACCTCAGCATAACGATAGACTACCCAATTGGTACCCGTATTATTATGCTGGGAATGAGTCTTCGCATGCTTCTTAATATATGGGTAATTTTTGTCAGCTCTGAAACTACCAGCAAGAAACACATTCCCGATTGAGGCGTCTTTTCTTAAGTCGCCTGCCTCATAGGCAGCAATGATGTCAGGAGTGGGGATATTATTTCCTTCTCCATCAATATTCTGTGCATTACTTGTGCCCATAATCGGGGTTAGTTCTGAAGCACTGATGGGTCTAGGCATAAACTGATAAATGAAATTTCCATTTAGGCCCGCAGCTCCTTCTAGAAACTGTACTTCAAAAACAGATTCCATATTATTTTTATTAGCTGTATTACCAGGGAATGCCATTTCATAGTTCGTCATCAATCCATAGCCTTGAGTCAATACTGGAGTTAAAATCTGTTCCGCTTCGGTCCACTTCTTTTGGTTCATGTAAACATTTGCAAGTAGAGTTCTCGCAGCTCCTTCGGTAACCCGACCTGGAACCTGCTTTGATTTATTTGGTAAAAGCGGAACTGCAGCTTGCAAGTCTGAGATGATTTGATTGTAGACTTCTACCTCAGTTGCCAATGGCAAAGCCGCTTCTCCCCTCACAGTAACTGGAGTCAAGTGAAGTGGAACACTTCCAAAGTAACGCGCCAATTCAAAATAGGCATAAGCTCTAAGAAACAAGGCTTGACCTTTTACATTTGCTTTAGCAGCTGCATCAAAGTCAACATCATCGATCAAAACAAGAATTTGATTGGCCCGAGAAATCATCAGGTAATCCTGTCTCCATTGATTCAGAACGTGGGTATTAGCAGTAGTTCCGTTAGATTCCGGAACTGAGAAATCAGCCAAATCCTCTTGATTATCTGTTGCTCCAAAGAGAACATTTCTAGCATAATAGGTATTGTCCGAGTGCATTTCAGAAAGCAACCAGGCACGATCGTTTATGATCGTTCGCAGTGGAACATAGGCCGCATTGACTGCTTGCTCAAAGTCAGTTTGATTTTTGAAAAAGGTGGCCGAACTCAATTGAGTCTCTGGCACTACCGTAAGAAAGTCTTCACAGCCAGTTAGCGCAAAAGCTGTCACTAATATGGCTAGGATATATTTTTTCATTTTTTATTTCTTTTTAGATGAGTAAATGAGGTGAAATCCTTCAAATTAGAAAGTGACATTAACACCAAAAGTGATCGTTCGAGGAATTGGATATCCAGCTAAGTCCACACCTGGACTTAGGTTGCCGCCGTCACCTTGACCGTTATTTTGCATACTAACTTCAGGATTTGATCCTCCCCAGTAGTCTGTGAATACCCATACATTCTGTGCAGAACCATAGATTCTAGCTGATTTAAATGTTTTTGGTAAATTTTTGAACGTATACCCTACTGTGATATTTCTGATTGTAAAATAAGAGGCATCATAGACAAAGTTGCTATTGTTCCAGTCACGCTCAATTCCAGTCACGTTTCCTCCACCTACTGTGGTTCCAAAGATTCCAGCTCCAGGATTCTCAGGGGATCTAAAACGATCTGCTACTTTCGCCACCATGTTAAATACTCCATCAAGGTTAGCTGTAGAGTAAAGGTGTCTCATGTAAAGCTGATTACCCTGCGAACCAGAAGCTGTAATACTTGCATCCCAGTTTTTCCATGCAAAATTGTTGATGATACCGTATGTGAAATCTGGGAATGGGTTTCCGATGATGGTTCGGTCATCATTATCGCCGCCGTTAGTAATCACGCCATCACCATTGATATCTTGTAATTTGATACTTCCTACTGTTGATCTACCAGGTATTTTCGGAGAATTAGCTAGATCTTCTGCATTAGCATAGTTACCTAATTTCTTTAAGCCGTAAAATTGACCAAATGGCTGTCCAACTTGTGTGATATGCTGGCTTCCGTAAACTCGATCGATCCCATCCGCCAATTCAAGAACTTCATTTCTATTGAAAGATATGTTTGCATTGGTCGTCCATCTGAAAGAGCCCGTTGTATTTACCGAGGTAAGTGAAAACTCATGTCCCCAGAACTTAATCTCACCGATGTTATCATTGAAATTAGTAAAACCTGATTCCTGAGGAATCTGTACTGCGTAGAGTAAGTTTGTGGTGTTTTTTGTATAGAAGTCATACACAAAAGTGATTCGATCTTCCAATAACCCAAGGTCTAATCCGATATCAAACTGTGTGGTAGTTTCCCAACCTAAGTTTGAATTGTTCAAGGAAGTCACTCCTGCTCCTGGGAAAACTGTATTTCCAAAAGCTGCATTGATCGTATTATTGACCAAGGCATATTGGGTATAGTTACCAATGTTATTGTTACCAGTCACACCATAACTTGCTCGTAACTTGGTGAAGGAAACAGCCGAACTGGTATTTAGAAATCCTTCATCCGAAAGCACCCATCCTACTGAAGTGGAAGGAAAAACTCCCCAACGATTATCTGCTCCAAATCGAGAAGAACCATCACCTCTAATAGATGCTGTAAATAGGTATTTACTCTTATAATTATATGTCAGACGAGAAAAAACCGAAGTAAGAGACCATTCATTTACATCTGAAATGGATCCACCTCGATTGATATTGATAGCGCCTTGGATAGTAGGAAGTCTATCATCTGCGTAGGTATCCGCAGCAACTCTGGTACGATCGCTTCTGAAACGCTGATTAGAAAAACCTAAAAGAGCCTGAAAATTATGATCCCCTACGCTCTTTCCATAAGTTGCTATATTTTCATTCAACCAAGACAAATCCTGAAACTCATCCCGAACAGACGTTGCAACCGTTGGAATCGCCACGTTGATTCGGTTCGTTGCAGTGGATGGGTTGAAGAAAAAGTAATTGGAGTTTCTGATCTCCGTATTGAAAGTGGACTTCAAAGAAAGTCCTTTGATAGGCTTCCACTCTACATATGTATTTGCTAAGAGATTGATCACTTTGGTCTCATTGGTAATTTCATCAGCTGATCTGAGCCAGTTTGGATAGGCGAAAATATTTCCAGTATTGGAAGGGAAACGATTGAAAGAAGTCAAGTCACCATTTTCTTCATAAATCGGCATCACCGGCCAAGTATGGAGCGCATTGAATAAAATACCAGTTCCACGAGATCCATCTGTCTGAGGCGTGTTATCGACCACATAGCTTGGAGCCACATTTACACCGATACTTACTTTGTCTGACACGGTATAATCGGTATTCATTCGAAGCGAGAATCGCTCGTAATCAGTATTTCTAACCACACCTTTTTGGTCAAAAAATCCCGCAATAATTGCGGTATTCACTCGCTCTTTATTAGAAGTGACAGTCAAATTATAGGAAGTGACTGGAGCTGTTTCCAACATAGCTCCATACCAATCATTGGTTTTACCCCGGTAATCTGCTGGATTTTGAAAAATATCCGGGACGGTCTGACCTGCATCTGTGTAATACTCTTTTTTAAATTGAGCAAATTCTTCAGCATCCAGCATTTCCAATCTACCTCGCTCAGGAACTGTCTGCCATCCTGTAAAAACATTAAGATTAACATTGGTTTGACCTTTAGTGCCTTTTTTGGTGGTAATCAAAACCACCCCATTTGCAGCTCGAGAGCCATAAAGTGAAGTCGAAGCAGCATCTTTCAAGATTGTAATTTCTTGGATCTCATCAGGGTTTATTGCGTTGATATCTCCTGTAATTGGAAATCCATCCACTACATATAGCGGAGAACTACCTCCAGACACAGACAACTGCCCCCTGATTCTCACATTCATACCTTGACCAGGCTTACCTGTAGTTTGATTAATTTGAACACCAGCTAGTCGTCCTTGCAGTTTCTGAGCAACTGAAGAAACAGGCAAATCTGCAAGTTCTTTGGCGCCAACAGATTGGATGGCCCCAGTCACTTCTTTCTTGATTTGACTACCGTATCCCACTACGACCACTTCAGATAGGTCTGAGGTAGATAAGTCCAATGATATGGTAAAATTGGTCTGTCCTCCTGTAACTGTGATTTCTTTGGTGGTGTATCCAATAAAACTCACCACGAGAATATCTCCCGATGCAGCATTGATTGAAAAAGTGCCATCAATGTCAGTAATTGTACCCCTTTGGGTTCCTTTTATCTGAACCAATGCTCCAGGCACTGGCTCTTGCTCAGACATCACTGTACCTGTTACAGGTTGGCTCTGCCCAAAACTCGTAATGCTTATGCTAAGCATAAGAAATAACAACCCGATGTAGCGGATAGTTATTTTAGGTAGATAGTTGTTTCTCATAATTCCGGGTTTAAATGATATATAAAACGTGATTCAATTAGCCCAAAAACTATTCGAGTCCTATCCTGCACAATCCTGCAAAAACAATTAAAAATCAGATGATTACAGCAGGATAGTGCAGGATAGATGAGACATTTTAAGTGGGAAAAAATGTATTTTTATAAATGAAATTAACTTTCCTTCTATATATAATAGGACAGGATAGAATAGAATAAAAAATTTAGTTAATAAGATTTGAATTTAAAAAATTTATGATAGAAATAAGCTATCCTTGTAATCGAATGGAGAAATCCAGTGATTAAGTTGTTTCAGATTCTCAAACTCCCCTCTCGAATCCGGTAACGAAAAAGCTTTTTTTCAAAAAGAAATATAAATCAATCCAACTCCTTTTGGTTTTTGAAAATTCGAGTTAAGAAATCTCCTCGATCTGATTTAAAATTAAATCAACTTTTGGCTAACAGGCCAAACTCCGCCTTGCCATGTCCATCGGGAGTTGTATAAAATGGGCGCTGCTCAATTTCATAATTCAGTTCTGGAGGAATTCCCAGTGCATGATAAATGGTCTGGTGAATACTATCAATTTTGATCGGGTTTTCGATGGTCTTACAGGGACGCTCGTCAGCGGTTTTCCCAAAAACATGCCCTCGCTTGATTCCACCGCCAAACATAAGGATTGAGCAACCATCAGTAAAGTGACGGTGCATCCCGTAGTTTTTCATATCCTCTATAATATCAGGGACTTCTACTTGATCTTTAACTTTTAGACCTGGGCGTCCTTCTGTCATCATATCCCGACTAAATTCACTTGCCAAAATCACCATCGTCCGATCCAGTTTACCGCTTTGATCTAAGTCCTTGATCAATTGTGCTACTGGCCCATCAATCATTTTTTTCATATCCTTAAGTCGGGTATGGCCATTATCATGCGTATCCCAACCAAAAAACGGTTCATATTCCGTAGTCACAGTGATGTATCGAGAGCCTTGATCGACTAGTCTTTTGGCTAATAGGCATCCCAATCCAAACTTCCCGTTGTTATACTTATCGTAGCTTTCTTTTGGTTCGAGACTTAGGTCAAATGCTTTTGCCTCGGGAGAGTTGAGCAGAATATATGCCTGCTCCATTGAACGCTTGAGTGATTCTCTTTGATAATCCGAACCAAAATCATTCATAGGACCAGCAGCCATCAATTCTTCGTAGAGTTTGTTTCGGCTTTCAAATCGCTTGGTATCCATTCCCACAGGAGGTCTTACAGCATCCAATCCAGCCGTAGGATCGGGAATTAGAAAGGGACCAAATTCGGACCCCAAAAACCCAGCACTGTGAAAGGCTTTCAATTCTTCTCCTTCACCCACCGAGAATCGCTGCCCAATATTGATAAAGGGAGGGATTACCGAATTCAGAGCTCCTTTTTCTTTTGCAATCCAGCTCCCCAGATGTGGCACTACCACTGACTGTGGCGGTTCGTAGCAGGTATGAAAATGGTACTGATGTCGGGTATGCAAAATATGTCCTAAATCAGCCGCTTGATACGATCGAATCAAGGTGCCTTTATCCATCACAGAGGCTATATTCTCCAAACCTTCGGAAAAAAAGATATCATCCAGTTTAGTCGGGATAGTAGGAAACGTACTCAAGACTTCCTTTGCTTCCATCCCTTTTCGGAAAGGAGTATATTTTTTGGGATCAAAAGTCTCCGTGTGTGCCATGCCTCCAGCCATAAAAAGTAAAATCACTGAGTCAGCAGTACTTGGGATTCTGCTTTCGCAAGAGGAAAGTAATCCTGCTAAGGGGCTGCCCATACCCAAAGTAGATAGGGTAGCGGCACTGGTTTTTTTTAGGAAATCTCTACGACTGTTGGATTGATTCATGGCTTAATAGATCATTTGAAACTCGGGTAACAGAAATATAGACCATAACAAGTCTTGGGTTTTCGTGGCTTCTGTTTTTCCAGCATATAGACGATTGGCTACCGCTAATTCTTCGGTGGTGGGCGCTCTCAATAGAGCTTGAGCGAATAACTTTAAAGTCAACTCGTTGGGGTCTGAATAATTCAACACCCAGCGCGCGCCACCTTTTTCTAAAGCGCTATTCAGCTTTGTGCCATTTGTCAGTTCCAAAGCTTGAAGCAAACTCGCTTGAGAGTCCCTACTGGTGGAAACTATCTCACGATTTGGCCTTCCAAGAGAGGTCAGAAAGGGATTGTTAGCGACAAGAGAAGCTCGGGCGAATTCGGCTTGATTCCCTAACTCAGGTATCAATTCATAGGGTCTAAATCTAACCTCCGTTGAATCAAATAGCGGGGAGGCCAAATTGCTCACTGCATCGGAAAATTGCTCTGCAGTCATCCGTCTTCGAATCAGCCCTTGAAATTTGAAGTCGCTTGCCAAAAGTAAATCAGGAGAAGCAATTGGGATAGATTCACTTTGGTAGATTTTGGATGAAGTGATCTGATAGATCAATCGCTTGATATCGTATCCATTTTCTACAAAATCCACTGCTAGCCAATCCAACAAATCCTGACTCCAAGGGAGGTTATCCATTTCATCCACAGGCTCTATGATTCCCCTTCCCATCATTTGTTTCCAAACTCGATTGACGATCGTGCGGTACATTCTTCCATTGGAAGGCTGTACCAGTTTATCAGCTAATTGACGAAGCTTTTCTGCTTTGGATGCGGCACTATCAATATTGCCAAGCTCTTCCCAAAGAATCTCCGTTCTAGCAAACTTCCCTGTTGGGATTTCGCATCGACTGATTTCCAGAGTAGAATCGGCAAAAACATTTGCAAAGGCATAGGCCTCTTCTAATTTCCAATCACTTATAAAACTGTCGTGGCAGGAAGCACATTTGAGATTAAGTCCTAAAATCACCTGACCCACATTTTGAGCCGCTTGCATTTCGATCCGCTGGCTTGCATTGACAGTTCCTCTCCAACGGATTCCTTCAATAAAGCCTTTTGATTTTTCAGTTGGGTTGAGGAGTTCTTTTACAAATGTGTCATAAGCCTTGTTGTCTCTGATGGAGGTATAGAGCCAATCCGTAATCGCAAAACGACCCTTGGTGATATATCCTGTTCCGGTATAATCATTCCTCAAAATATCATTCCAAAAAGTCATCCAATGCTGCGTATAATCCTCTTTTTGATCTAATAGCTGCTGAGCAATGACTTGCCTTTTTTGTGGATTGGGATCCTCTTGAAAACGTTCCAGGTCTTCTGGACTCGGCAAAAGCCCAATGACATCCAGATAGATTCTTCTCAGGAAAGTCCGATCATCGACCCTTACATTCCAGTCGATTTCATTTGCTTTGAAATACTGATCCACCCAACGATCAATGGGGTTCTCCAATCCGGCCTTGGGAGCGGGGAGACTTGGTTTTCTTGGAGCCAAATCAGCTACTCGGTAGAGTGATTGTTGGGGCACACCATCGGGCCAGAGCGCACCTTTTTCAATCCAGAGTGTGAGCAGTGAGATTTCTTCCTTAGAGAGTAATTTACCTTTGGAAGGCATAACATCTTTATGGTTCTTTGAAAGCGAAACACGCCGAATCAATTCGCTTTGGGAAGGGTTTCCAGGTGAAATAACTGGGCCATTTTCTCCGCCTTTAAAGACATATTCTTTCTCATCCAGCCTGAGTTCTCCTTCAATCTTTGAACCTGAATGACATTTATAGCAATTGTGAGCCAGCACAGACCGAACATTAGTCACCAACAGCATCTCCTGATTTTCTGAAAGATCAGAAGTGAATTCTGCAAGGTTGATTGTCAGTGATTCGGGTGCGTCGAATTCCTCATTCCAGGGGAGCATCTCGGTGAGGAATTCCTCTCCGTGTGTCAACGAGGCTCCGAAGTGTCCAGAAACCGAAACTCCCAAACAGGCGATGAATAGCGAAGTCCGAAAAAGTTTGATCTGATTGGGAAGAGGTTTTTTACCAACTTTTTGCAGAAAGAAGAGAACAAGTAAACTCAGAACTGCCGTAGCTATCCCTAACTTCTGATGCAAGTCCAAGAGCTCACCTTGGATGCCATCCGAATTTGCCAGCAACCATCCAAACATCGCCGCAATTACAGCGCTGATTGCTCCGATCAAGACAAGAAGCTGGATTCCAGGACGGAATTTGGAGTTGTATTTCCGAATAGTAACCAATTCAAGTACTGCTGCAAAAATCAGCAAGGCAATCGGAAAATGAACAATCATCGGGTGAAGCCTTCCAAGAAATTGCCAAAGCCAAAAATCAGGGATGGTCTGTCCAAAAACTTGGGCAAATGATGAGTAAAATGGAATCACGACAAAGAAGGAGGTGATCAGCACCTTTCCCAAAAAAGAAAAATTTCTCTTACTATTCAGTGTTGATTTCATTTTTAATGGCATCTATTTATTCTTATTTATTAGAAAGATTTGATTGTCCATCCCTTTTCCTCCAATTAGTGTTTCTAACTTAAAACTATTAACTGGCAAAGGAAAACAAATGGAGAATCAAATCTTTGTGGTTTGCTTATCAAATTAATAACCGGGGTTTTGTGTAGTTGCAGGATTAATCCGAATTTGGTCTGCAGGGATTGGAAAGAGAACTTGGTATTCCTCAAAGGTGTAATCTTCTTGGGAGAAAGGTATACCGCCCCGACTGGTTGTGGGATCTTCTCGCTCTTTTTTGCCGTACGCATTGAGTAAAGTTTTTATTTCAGAAGGACTCAACGTTCTCTTCAAGTCAAACCATCGGTGGTTTTCAAAGGCAAGTTCAATTCTTCTTTCTTTTAGTACCGCCATTCTGAATTGATTTTTGTCCAAACCACTTAGCGGAGAAAGTGTCGCCCTCACTCGCACCGAATTCAAGTACTCGTATGCTTCCGACGTAGGACCACTTGTCTCGTTGATTGCCTCAGAAAGCATCAGCAGCAAATCAGAATATCTGATGATTGGCCAATTATCATTAGTTACACCACGGATGGAGTGTTGATTATTATATTTATTAATGAAAGGCACAGGCACCCATACCCCACTATTACTGGTATATCCTTCTTTAAGAGAAACTGACTTACGCGCATCGCCAGGTTCGTAGAGGGATATGAATTCTTTTGATGGGATATTCCACCCACCTCCATCTTGACCAGGGAATTTAATTACCGCTCCTTGTGATGCCAGAGGCGCAAAGCTATAGATGAAAGAACTGTTTACTCCGAAGGTATTTTCACCCTGATATTGAACATCCCAAATTGATTCTTTATGGTTTTTATTTTCAGGTTTGAATACGTCAGCGTAGTTAGGAAGTAGACTATAACCAAGCGTAAGGACTTGTTTTAAGGAAGTAATTGCCTCGGCGTATTCTTTTCGATCTAGTCTCACTCTTCCCTGCATAGCTAGTGCGGCTCCTTTGGTAATTCTTCCGACTTCGTTCGCTGGGTAATTGACTGGAAGTAAATTTATCGCATCGCTCAGATCAGCCAAAATCAAACTGTAGACTGCTTCTGAAGGACTTCGCTGTAATTGAAATGCCTCAGCGGGTGTCTTTATGGGTTCAGTTACTATAATGACATCCCCAAATAATCTCACCAAATCAAAGTAGAAATAGGCTCTCATCACTTTTAATTCACCTTCTGACCGATCTTTGACATCTTGGCTAGCGGTGGAGGTTTTCAACTTATCCAAGGTGGTATTGATGTTTGCCAGAATGCTATATGTATTGTTATAAAGCGATGCAAAATTTGGGGTTCCTGCGTTGTATTGCCAGTATTCAATAGCCTCCAATGCAGGTCCCTGCCCTCTATTACCAACATTAAAGTGTAAGGATGTATTATCGGTTATGAATTCTGTGTATTGCCAATGATTATTAAAATAACCCCTTAGCAATCCATAAATTCCCGTTACCGCTTGCGTTACTTCCTGGTCTGTTTTGTAGAATGAGTCAGAAACCAACACCGTAGGGTCGGTCTCGTTAAGGAAGTCTTCTCCGCAAGAACCAAGACCAAAAACCAAAATTAATGTCTGAAAATATATAAGTATCTTTTTCATATTTCTTTATGTTTTAAAAACTGATAGTTGCTCCAATTGTAAAAGTTCTTGGTACAGGGTAGGCTTCATCATCTGACCCAATATTTACTCCTCCTCTTCTATTCACATCTGGATTGGTTCCTGGGTAATCAGAAAATAGGAATAAATTCTCCCCACTAAAGAATACCCTTGTTTTGAACTTGATAACGTCCACAGGTAAAGAATATCCTAGCGTGATGTTTCTTAACCAAACATGTGACGCATCATAAAGATATCTTGAGTTAGCTTCCCTCTCCCATTTCCAAGTGTTTGAAGTAGCACCTCTTCCGTCTCCAGGCATATCAGCCGATCTAAAACGATTCACTCCGGATTGGAGAATATTAAAAACTCCGTCCATGTTCATCGTAGTAGCTTCAATATTCCGCATCATATCATAGTTGAAGGCTCCTGTGAATAGGATATTAAAATCAAATCCTCCCACATCACCACCTAAAGTCCAACCTAGGATCATTGCAGGATGAGGGTTGCCTATCTCGATCATATCTCTTGTATCGTAGGAGATTACCCCATCACCATTCGCATCAAAATACTGGTAAACACCAGGTATAGCTCCGTCTTGAGTTGGCGAATTCTGAACCTCTTCATCTGTTTGGAAGATCCCTATCTTCTTAAATCCATAAAGCATAGCCATCGGTCTACCTACTTTCGAAACATTGTAGCTTCCATAGAAACTTCCGCTCCAAATTGCATCTGAATCTCCCCTTAATTCAAGAACCTCATTTCTGTTGAAGGTCAGGTTTAAGTTGGTCCTCAGATTAACTCGGCTCACTTTGGTTCGGAAGTCTATACCAAGTTCTAACCCAATGTTTTTTACTTTTCCTACGTTATCCAAGGATTGGGTAAAACCTGAAACAGAAGGCATCTCAACCGATAGAAGCATGTTGTTCGTAATCCGGTTATAATACTCTGCAGTAAGTATTACCTTATTCTCAAACAAAGACAAGTCTAGTCCAATGTCAGTTTGTTGGGATTGTTCCCATCCCAAGAAACTATTACTGAAATTTGAAAGAATTTGACCTGTTGCAATTTTTCCTCCAAGCACATAGTTTGAGGCCCTCATTACACTTTGGCTTGAATAATTACCAATGGCATTATTACCCGTGATACCGTAACTACCTCTTAGTTTCAGATCTGAAATCCAATTAGTTTTTGGGAAGAAATTCTCTTCCGAAACTCTCCAACCTGCTGAAAAAGCGGGGAAGTTACCATACTTATTATTTGCGCCGAATCTGGAACTTCCTTCTCTTCTAAATGTAGCAGAGAACAAATATTTGTCATTGTATGCATAGTTTGCTCTTGCAAAATAAGCTAACAAGCTCCAGCCAAATTCCCCTGAGGAGGAAGTCGTTCGTACCGCCGCATTGAGCGATCTGGTTTTATCACTTGCGAATTCGTTTCCATTCCCCTGAAGAAAACTGGTGTTTTCCTGTTGGGCAGAAAACCCTAGGAGTGCGTCAATTCTGTGTTTTTGGATTGTCTTTGAATAGGAAAGCAATTGATCAGCCGAGATATTCAAAGTTTCCATAGTGCGTTCAAAAAGAGAAGCCTCTCTTGGAGGGGGTTGATTGAAGCCTCCACCTGCCAACGTGGATGGTCTAAATTCTTTCTGCTGAGATCCAGTAAGGTTTGCATTTACAACAGTTCTGAATTTGAAGTCTTTCAAAAATGACACTTCCAGAAACGCATTAGCCATCAAGTTGTTAGTGTTACGCTCTCGAGTTGTTTCGAAAAGTTCCTGAACCACATTAGCAGTACCGAAAATACCGTTTGTTCCTCCAATGTAAGAGTTGAAAGTACCGTCTTCATTATAAACAGGATATCTTGGATCTGCCCAAAGAGCTCTACCTATAATTGCATCACGGCCACTGGTCGGAGCATAATTCTCTCTGGAATGGGATGCAGATAAGTTTGCTCCTATGGTTAAAAACTCATTGATTTTGCCATCCACGTTCGCTCTGAAATTGAATCTGTCAAAATCAGTTTGGATTACGGCTCCTTCTTGGTTGACATAACCAACTGAAACCAAAGACCGGATATCTCCTTTACCAGCAGTTAGCGTGGCATTGACATTCTGAAATTTTGCGTTTTGATTTAGAATTTCGTCAAACCAATCTGTACTTATAGCAGTCTCCTCGGGATATCTAAAATCTAAAGGAATCTCATCAATTGAAGGTTCTCTGTTATTGAAATAGCGAATCTTATCTACAAAGCTTTCATTCTTGAATGTTGCGAATTCCACTCCATTCATCATTTTTGTTCTTCGATTATCTGGCACATTAGTCATGCCTTGATTTACGACCACTTCAAGTCCCACTTTTCCGTCTTTTGCATTTTTGGTAGTAATCAAAACTACCCCATTAGAACCCCTTGCTCCATAAATAGAGGTGGATGCCGCATCTTTTAAGATAGTGATCGTTTCAATGTCCGAAGGATTGAGATTTTGACCTAAAGAATTTCCAATTGGAAACCCCTCCACAACATATAAAGGCTCACTTCCAGCTCCTAGGGAACCCAATCCTCTAATAGTAATTTGCATTTCTTCACCTGGCTGCCCTGATTGCTGTCTTACTTGAACACCAGCTGCTTGACCTTGAAGGAGTCTTGATACGCTAGTGGTGGGGACATCACCAACGGCGTCCATATTGATAACGGATACAGCAGAAGTTATATCTGCTTTTCGCTGAGATCCATAACCTACTACCACTACCTCTGAAAGATCTGAGGCAGAAAGATCCAATGAAATATTAAAATTGGTCTGCCCCCCAGTAACTGCTATTTCTTTGGTGGCATATCCAATGAAACTTACCACCATAATTTCTCCTGATTCAATATTTATAGAAAATGATCCATCAATATCGGTAATCGTACCTCTTTGGGTTCCTTTTATCTGAACCAATGCACCAGGTACTGGCTCTCGCTCAGACATCACTGTGCCTGTTACTGGTTGGCTCTGCCCAAAACTCGTAAAACCTATACTAAACATAAGAAGCAACAATCCTAGACATCAAATTTTTACTTTAAATAGATAATGTTTTTTCATAATTATGGGCTTAAATGTTACATAGAATATTAATCAATTAGTAGATAAACTAACCTAGACCTATCCTGTACAATCCTGTAAAAGCAATTAATAATCAGATATTTATATCAGGTTCTAGGAGGACGGAAAATCTACATCTAAAGAAATAAGTATTTTTATATAATTGAAATTCACTCTCCTTATATAAATTATATATAACAGCACAGAACAGGACAGATTACTATTTTAACTATATATTTTTTAAGTAAAAAATTGATTATATATATATTTTAATATATAATTAAAGCCGTTGAAAAAAGCCTTTTTGAAATTTCCATGCATTATCGTTATACTGCATAGTAATCTAAAATCCTACTATGAATTCATTCTTTCGTCCCTTCAGCCCGGTCGCTTTCATTCTGATTAGCTCATTTTTTTTAGCATGTAACCCTGACCAAAAACTTAAGCTTGAAACAAATGTCACCATCGCCCTAGTCGGTAATAACTTAGGCTCGAGGATGATGCATTATCCTGATTTTGAAACTGAGCTTTATACCAGATT